>Ga0316209_1000146_pt1 | contig 142900 bp, 174 predicted proteins | sample 6monopyrite_MG_FD_204945 | JGI IMG/M metagenome (GOLD analysis project Ga0316209, IMG submission 204945) | Microbial mat bacterial communities from mineral coupon in-situ incubated in ocean water Damariscotta River, Maine, United States -... | ecosystem: Environmental > Aquatic > Marine >... | reverse complement strand
CCAACGGAGAGGTGGCCGAGTGGCTGAAGGCGCTCCCCTGCTAAGGTAATCGAATGTTGAATTAAAACAATCATTTAGATTGGCGTCCCCTCGATTTTCCCCGCGAATATACGATTTTTTGACTTTTTCCACGGTTCAAAACGGACCGTGCATGATCGATTGTGACCTCTGTATATCCGGCCACAGATCGTTCGGATGTCCATGTGTTCGCGCTGACCATATCGGCCGCTGTGCACTGGTCTTCGTTGCGGACTGTGGCCCATTCATGACGCGCCTGATGGGGTGTGAATTTGACTTTTAATTTGTCGCACAGTGGGTTTAGCCACGAATAAACACTGGACCGACAAGCCCACGGAAAAACTTTGCCGCGGCGTTCATTGGCCGGTAAGGAAACAAGCAATATAAAAACTCGGTCGTGGATGGGCAGGACCTTCCATGCGTCGGCTTTGGGGATATAAAAAACAAAAACCTTGCTGGATAAATCGATGAAAGAATCATGACCGGTTTCATTCCATCGCAAATGAAGTGTTTCACTAATGCGCCATCCTTGATAATAGATGAACGATAAAAACAGGTGCTGATATCCGTCTGTATTTTTTAATAATTTATCGATGGTACCGGTTGCGGGTCGTCGTCGGGCGGGCTTGGTCTGTGGTAATTTTCTGACCACCAAATAATCACGCATCCCAATTTCGGATGCATAGTGCAGGATAGCGCCCATCGGGGTATAGACCTGTCTGTTTTTTGTGGCGTTGGCGCGGCCCGGGTATAGGTCATTGGCGGCGCGAGCAATGTCGGCATGGGTGACCCCGGCCACCGGCCAACCTTTGAAATATTTTTCAAGTTTTTCGATGAACGCCATTTCAGCGGGGCGTGGGTTGGCGAATTGCCGATATTCGGTTATGGCGTCGGTGAATGTCGGCTCTTTTTGCGCCCGATGTCCGTCACGGTTGCGGACGGCCGTTTCGAATTCGCGCCATTCGTGGCGCGCAGCGCTTTTGTTTTTCGCGTCTGTAACAATCTCGTATTGTTTGCCGATGATGCGGCCTCTTGCCACCCAGGTTTTGTTGTTTTTACGTTTTCCTGGCTCATAGAATGTCGGCATGTGATTTGCTCCAATATCTGATTAGCCTGTTTTATATTGAACACCCGGCATCGACCACGCCCGGCAGTCAAACCCAGTTCTTGTATGATAGACTCAAGAGTGCGCTTAGAAACAACCTTTTCTTTTGCGTTGATCGCGGTCATCACTTCGTCAAGTGTGTATAGTTCTGGTAAAATCAGAGGCATTTTTTATTCACAAAGTTATTTCATCGACTAATCAGGCGGCAGAGTTAAATTTTTTTCGTCAACATAATGGCTAGTTGGTTTCGCGCGTTTGTGCCGTTAAATTTTGCTTTAACTTTGGCTTTTTCTTGCCAAGATACAGCATCATCATTCGCCAAAACTTCAGCAATTTGATCGGTGTGATCTGGGTGGCTGTTCACAGCCTGTGCCGTGGCTGTAAATATAAAAGACCGCAAATCACCAATTGTTTCACCATATGCCATCATCACGGTTTTGATGGTTCTATTAAGGCCGGGCGGTCCGTATTTTTTTAAGATAGAATAAAGCGATCTGACGGCTAATGTTTGTCCGGGCTTCATGTTTACGGATGATTTGTTTCCGGTAAGAATTTTAATGCCAAATTTTTTTGTAATTTCGTTTATGGTCACTGCATCTCTATCGCCGGCTAAAACGGCGGCTTTGTGGATTTGCAGCGCACTGAGTCGGACCCTGTTTTTGTTCATAGTCACAAATGCTTTTGCTTGTTCTGATAACGTCATTTCATCAATCACCATAACCGGTACCGAATGAACGTTTGGATGCTGACGTGCGGCTTCGGCTCGATGTTGCCCGTCAATCAGGCAATATGTGCCGTCACCGTTGTCTGTTGCTGATAAAACACCAAAAAACGGCCAATAAAATTCATTCACAATTGTTGCAATTAATTTTTTTCCTGCTGTTCTTGAAATAGATCTTTGATAACGGGCATCGATAATTAATTTGTCCGGCGAATGAAATTCTATTCGTGGTTTTGGGCCTAAATTTGTCACTTTAAATCCCTTCCATGTTCAGGTCTGCTGCCTTTGGTTTAGGAAAGCTAAAAGGTATTAAATCGTTTTTTAAATATAAGGGATGTGACGGATGCCCGCTTTTGGTTATTTTTATGGCGTTGAGTTTTACCCCAAAATCGGACAACATTTTTATAACAACCTTGTCTTGCCCCATATACCCACCGTGAGTACCCCACGCACAGACAACCATACCTATATCGACGGACCTTGTAATATTTTGGAGGTCATTCATATTTTCCGGGCCAATAGGGTCGGAAGCAATCTTCATATCATTTGGTGAGGTGGCTCTGTAGGCAAATAAGTTTTTAACGACTATCCCGTCATACCCCCACAATTTAGCAAAATTAATGCACCGACGTATTGTTGGGTCGTCTTCCATCCCATCCGCCGTAGACGGATTGAGCATAATAAAACAAACTTTTTTCCCTACGCCCCAACTTCTATATAATGAACGGCGATATTTCTTACAGGTTGAAATTGAAGCACCTTTATTCACTCTACTCTCCTCACGCGACTTTGCGGGTTGTTATTAAATTGTTTACGGCGTCAATTCTTTCGCCAAGCCAAGGTTGCGGCTTCGATGCCGGAGCAGACGGATAAATATCTCATGCCGGAAAATCCGTCCAGCGCTTGCCGTCCAGTTTCGGCGTTTCGATCACGCCCTTGCGGGCATTGCCGGGCATAAGTATTTTTGAATTTTCAGTCATGGTCTGCCCCCTTTTCCCCGGTGTCGGGCTTGTTAGGCGAAATATCCATTTGCATTGATCTAATCGCCGCTTCCGCTTGCGGCCTCCATTCGCTCCATCGGCTTTCAATAACCACTTTCATTGGTTCTTCATAAATCGAACCATTCGCGTAAAAACTTTCACACAAGGCTAACGCTACACGATCGATCAATGCGTCTTCTATGGGTTTAAGGTTGGGCATTTTTCATCCTTTCAAATGGCACAGGAATAGGGTTTGTCCTGTCGGATGGAACGACTAAAGCAATTTTAATTCGTGGCCCTTTTGAAATGAACGTTGGTCCTGTTTCCTCCCATGTCCGGGTGTCGCTTCTGTAACTTTTATACCGGTACAGACGGAATCTGCACGTTACAGGCTGGCCTAATTTAAAATTATTCATATCGTTATTCCTTTTCCCCGGTGTCGGGAATATTGTCCAGATCGGCGTCCTCTTGAATGACTTTTGACATGGCATGGCCTTTTTTTGTTAATTCAAAACCCCGGATCAAATCGGCTTTTACAAGGGGCAGCCATAAATGCTGTTTAATTGTTCGCCGGGTTGTAAACCGATAAAGGGTGAAAGACGTGTCGTCGTTTGACCAAACACCTCGGGTGAACCCGCCATTGGCCAGCCAGCAAATTAGTTTTTTTTGTATGTTGTTAAGGTCCTTGGTTTGAATAGTCGGCTTGTTTGTCATTTTAAAACCTTTCACGTCTGGCGTGTTTTATAATTATGCGGTAGTGTTTTTTATGGAATAACCGTTTAAAGGGGGGGCGGATGTCGCTTTTGGAACCAATAACGATTAAATATGTCGGTGGTTGGGCCGATGAACACCGATTGCCGCTCAGGGAATTTGCAAGGTCCGCTGATGGGCTTGATGATATTTTGGGGTTTTGTGCAGAATTTGCGATTACGCAACGAGTTATTCTGCGTCGGACTTCGCGGACGGTTAGACTTGTTACACAAGCACCGGTTCCTGGTAGCTTTGAATTCATCCCACTGATCGAAGCGGTTAGTCAAAGCCCTCTTGTAATCAGTGCAAGCAATGGGTTGTTTGGTGTTTTGGTAGGGCTTGTATTTGCCACCTACGCGAATAAAAATAAACAGAAAATTTTGGAACAAATTATTCATGATCTTATGCAGCAAATTGGGCATAATAATGAGCATACGCAAAAACTGATAAAAATGTTTCTTGAAAAACTGGAACCAAAACGTCCTGCAGCCATTCGAAGCGTTGCGGCGATTAGTTCCGGTTGTGATGAAATGGTCATTAATGCCGGTACACGAAATGAACTTGTCCTCAATGCCCGTGACCGAACAATTATTGAACTTGGTCCCGAAGCTGAAATTGAACCTCACACAGCAAGAGTTAAGATTACAGAACTTGACCGGGTAACTGGCGGATGCAAGGTATCGTTTGAAGGTGAAAATAAACGGTTTAGAGGGGCCGTTCTTGACCCTGCTATTCGTGTTAACGGGAATGTTTATGGGGCGGCCCTTAGCGAGGGCCAGTACATTAACGTGGAAGCAGAATTTTCGATTGTCGAAGGCGAAATTAAAAAAGTGCTGATTTTGCGTCCGGCAACAGATTAAATAATATTCCAATAAATTAAATTGTTGAATAAACATCACGCCGCGTCCGGGTGGTGGGGTGGTGTGTGCGTCCGGGGGTCGTCGGTGACGCCCCAGCGTTTCAGAAACCGCCAAGCCAAACCGCGATACGTGGCGGTGCTGGCAACACGTCCGGTGATGACATCCATCGCCAGCTTGCGATTATTGTCGACGGCGGTGATTTTGCATTGGCTGTTTAACGGGTTGTTGTGTGGGGTCATGGCATCCTCGACGTTATTGTTTGAAATAACGTACGGAATGTTCGTACGAATGTCAAACGAAAAATTCGTACAGTATTGGCGTTTTTATTTTGTCGGATGCGGCAAACCGCAGGATGGTGGCGGTTCAGGCGCACCAATCAGGCAACAAAAAACCCCGTTAGATGGCATTTTGAAAAAGGCCAAAGAAAACCCCGCCGAAGCGGGGCTTTCAACTTGATTTAGCTATACCTACAAGGCGGCAAGGGCTTTTTCAACGGCCACATGATCACATCCGATCACTTTCAAATATGCCCTGGCAGGGCCATCCGGCTGTCTTCGCCCTTGTTCCCAATGCCTGACGGCACCGATACTGAAACCAAACCGAACGGCAAATTCGGATTGACTCAGACCCAACCGTTCCCGGATGGATTTTACGTCAATATCGGCGGGAACATAAATTGTCGTTTCCCGAACAGGCACGTCTTTTCCTGTAGCATGTGCAAGAGCGCCTTCAAGGCTTTCAAGTATCTCTTCTCCTACTGATTTTTTCATGGTTATTTTCTCCTTTAACACTCGACTGGACATTCTGCCCATGTCTGGTTTTTACCAACTCTTTGACAACGTTTTTGAGTTGCGCTTTTTCTGCGTCAGTGAGTGATATTTTTTTATTTTTTGGATAACACGCCAAAAGGTACAACGGCATATTCAGATCATAGTAAAAATAGATGATCCGCGCTCCACCGCTTTTCCCTCTACCTTCAAGCGCCCATCGCAACTTTCTTATCCCGCCGGTGCCTTGCATTATGGCACCCTCAGTTGGGGTGAAAGCCAAATGTCCAATAAGTTCGGCAATTTCCGTTTCCGTCATCATTGCGAGTGCTTGCTTTCGAAAAAGCGGCATCTCTGAAACCGTAATTGGATATTGCTTTGCCTTGAACATGAAATGTATATACGCCATTGGCGCAGGTGTGTCAATGCAAAAGTGCGCCAATGGCGTAATAAACAGAAAAATTGTTGGTCATTTTTCATTTCAGGCGCACCAATCAGGCAACAAAAAACCCCGCCTATCCGGTATTTTACGTAACGCGTTACGGGGTTTTTCGATTACACACCTGCAAGTTCATTCATCGTTAAAATCCGGTGCACGGCTTTAACGCTCTTGGTTTCGATCTCGATAGTCGCGGGCGGATTCAACTGTTCCAGAACGAGCCAATCCGGTTTGCGCCGGATCAGTTTTTTAATATATGCCTGAATGCCTTCGTGTTCGCCGTTCTGGACCTGCACTATCACATAATCGCCAACGCGGACGGGCCTTTTTTCGGACACATAAACCAGTTCACCCGGATCGTAGCGGGGCGACATGCTTTCGCCTTCGATGTAAAGCGCGTACACATCTTTGGCGTTGGCGATGCCGGGGGTTCTGCGAACGCGGTCGATTATTTCGCCTGATGCCATTTGAAAACTTCCCTGTCCCAGTGACCCTGCGGCGGTGCCGTAAACGGGCACATCCAGCGGCATTTCATGCCTTGGTGGCAACATAGGCGGGGAATCGGGCGAAATTTGGGTAGGTTTTTTTGTGGGTTTATCAGAATTATTGCGAGTGATGATGCCACCTAGTTCAAGTGTATCTTCTTCTGGAACACCATATTCTTTGAAAATAGGCGCCAATCTCTGCATTAATGAAAGTGGAAGAAAAACTTTTTTATATTTGTCTTCATAATATTGATAGCTGGATTTTTGCATACCAATTAACTTCGCAACGTCGCCTATTGATAAAGGTGTTTGCTCTCTGATTGCTTTTAGTCGTTTGGCAGCTTTTCCAGTCATAAATTGCATTCTGCCGTTCCTTTTTAGTGAAAACCAATTATTTTTTTTGTACGCGTACGGAAAGATATTGACATTCGTACGAAATTACCGTACGAAATATAAAATATTGGAATGGAGAATCAAGTTGACCCCACATCAGAATATTATAAGCCGGTTTGTTAGCTACCAAGTTATGGCTGATATTTTGACAGACATTATTGGTCGGCGAATTCCCAAAACCACAGTCCAAGGGTGGCATGATTCTGGGTATATTCCGTCAAAATATCATAATCATATTTTGCAAGCGGGCACAAGATTGACCCCTCCAGTGTTGCCCATAGATTTCTTTAACATTCCTGATGAGGCGGCATGATTATTATTCTGATCATTCTTGCTTTCATCGGCGTGACCCGGCGCATCGGCAACGGCGTCGATCAAATCGCCCAGCGTCACCAGCAAGGTGGCATGATCGGGGTGGGGCAAGGCCAGCGCGCGGATTTCGGCGGCGTGGTTCGCCAGTTGTTGTTTCAATTGTTCGTTCATGGTGGCGGTTTCCTTTGCCTATTGTTGTCTGATGTTGAATGTGCCCGGTTTGCGGGGGTAAAACCATGACCTTTGCAGCCCAGAAATTGTTTGAAGCGGCGGGATTTGAAAACCCCATCGGTGAACGGCTGGCAAACTGGTTGAGGCCGTATCCGGCCAAGGAACTGGCGCGCATGTTCGGGGTCGAGGCACGCACGGCAAAAAACTGGCGCGGCGGGCAATACCCGCAAATGCGGCACCTGATTTTGATGGCCGAACGCTGGGGCGTGGCTTTTCTGGAAGATATATTCGAGCCGGTATTATCGGAAACCGAGGTCAGTTTGTCACGCCGTCTGGAACGCATCGAAGCGGATGCCCGGCGGCTGAAACAGGAGATGGAAATTGAAGAAAATTGTGGCGCGAATTCTGGCGCGGCTTCACGCCAATTGGGCCATCCGGCATCTGGCCGCGGCAAAATGGTGGCGCGGACAATACGACAAACCGGACTGATGTTGTCGTTTGTGGCGATCATATCATCGTTGATTTTAGACCGCGACGACATGCGCCGGGTTCGTCCGCCCGCGGGCGGGCGCACGGTGGCGGCGCGGGTGTTGCGCACCGGGCGGCAGGGGGCTTAGGCGATGGATATGATCGGCAAATTTTTTTATTTTTTCAATTCAAATCCCTCCCTGGGTGAAACTGGCGCGCGGGTTGGTGGTGGTGAAAGTCGCTGTCAATCTGTGCGCCGCTTTTTTTCTCAGGTTTTACGGTTTGATTTTTGGCTGGACCGGATGCCGGGGCCAAACCGGGATGATTGGGAATGGTGGGTGCCGGTGGCGATTATCGGGCTGTGGCTGTCGCTGTCTTTGGGGTCATCCATGATTATGCACGCGGTCATTTTTATCAAAAGGGGGTTGTCATGACAGCGCCCCGGTTCCAGCGTCACAGCCCGGCCCCAAGACGGGCGGCGGAATTAATGCGCATCGAATGGATCAAGTTGCCGGGCGATCAGCCACAACCGTTCGAAATCGGTTTCGGATATTACGGTCCTGACGATCCGGAGCCGTTCACGATGTGCGAAGTGTTCGCCACCGGCCCGAAAGAGGGGTCATTGATGCAGGATATCATTCATGTCGGCTGTATCCAGGCGTCGATGTTGCGACAGGCCGGTCTGAATTTTCAGGAAATTTTAAAATGTGTGTCCGGGATATCCGGTGCCGGTTTACCGGGTCCGTCCCGGCCGGGCGGGCCGCCGTTGTTCGTCGGTCAAACCCCGATTGTCGCCATTTTACAGGCCGCGGCGATCATGGAAAAAGGTGAAAATCATGAAAATCACAACTGAATTTTATCCGATGTCTGAAAGCGAGCGGGCAAAAATGGTGACCATCGGCAAAACAAACCCGGGCGCGATCGAAATTATCTGGCACGCGCTGGATGTTGCCAAGACCGGCGGCGTGATCGGTGATTGTCCGTTTACGGGCCGGGCGGCGGCACGGTGGCAGGATTATTTTGCCGTGTTCAAGGCATCGACGCGCACCCCGGATGATGTGGTTCGGGTGCCGATACGGGACCGGCAACCGGGGCGGGCAAATTATTACTGGAACAATGGATCAATGGCGTGAAAATCCGACACAAATATTATGTGCCGAAATGGCGGGAATTTTTCTGGATTATTTTCTGGTTTGCGGGCGGCAAGATGATCGATGCCGGTTGCGCATTGTCCCGGATCGGTGGCCGGGTTTTAGGCCGCGGCATTGAAATCCGTTATGCCCGCGAATTCAAAAAAGTCAGGACAGGTGAAAAATGACCCGATGTCCGACAGCCCGGAAATGGGCCGGGTTTACATATTTCAGCCTCGGACAAGACCGGGCGATCATGTCGGTGTGGTGTTCGGGGCGGTCATTTCCGGATGTTGTCGCCGAATTTCACAATCTGGCGTCGGAATTCAAACGGCCGTTTACCGATGTGGCGCGCCGGGTCGGTTTTTTAATCAGCCGGGAAGCGGCCATCATTGGCCGGGTCGATCCCATGCAACGGGCAATTTATGCCCTTGGCAGCCGGGCGGCGGTAGATGTCGGATCCCCGGGCGGGTTTGTGCTGGATGGCCGGGCGGTGCGCGCGGTCGATGTGATCAATGCCGCAAACACGGTTTTAGCCATGATCGGGGAAGCGGAAATTGATTATCCATTGATCGAAATTAAAGGTGCGGCATGAAACGAAAGGACGGAAAAGTGCAGGATAAAGCAAAAATCAACAACGGAATTTCGGCGGCTGCGGAACGGTTGTATAAAATCGTTTCTGAGGCGGCAAAAAACAATGAAATTTGCCCGGGTGCGGAAATATTGCTTGAAAAGCATTTGGCCGTCAGCCCCAGCAACGTCAAAAAACTGTTTGATGAACTGATTTCTGCCGGTTTGATTTCCGTTGAACATTATGGTGGACACAAACGGCGCATTGTTACCATCACGGCAACCGGGCAAAGAACAACACGCGATCCATTCGGGGTCAGTCATAAAAAAACCAGCGGGCAAGACCGGGTCTGTTTGCGCTGTCAAAACACGTTTAAATCAACCTGGACCGGAAACCGGATTTGCGGGCCGTGTCAGAACACGGCGGAATGGAAATCCGGCGATGACGGTGATGATTACCGGATGGTGATATGAGCGTGCAAATCATTCCGGGCGATGTCTGTGAACGGCTGGCTGATTTGCCCGAAAATTCCATTGATTGCGTAGTCACAAGCCCGCCCTATTGGGGGCTTCGCGATTACGGGGTTGCTGGACAGATTGGGCTGGAACCGACAATTGGCGAACACATTAAAAAAATGGTTAAAGTTTTCCGTGGCGTCCGGCGGGTGATGAAACCGACGGCGACTTTATGGCTCAATTACGGCGATTGTTACGCCACCAGCCCGAACGGTCGAAGCGCTGCGGCGACAAAAGCCGCTGGTGGTGATGATCGCACTTTTCGGGATAAGCCGTTTTCAACAATTCAGGGTGTCCTCAAGGCAAAAGATTTATGCATGGTGCCGAACCGGTTGGCGATTGCCCTGCAAGAAGACGGTTGGTGGGTCAGGTCGGAAATCATTTGGGCGAAACCCAACCCGATGCCGGAAAGCATCACCGATCGCCCGGCCACGGCCCATGAAAAAATATTTTTGTTATCGAAATCGGCAAAATATTTTTATGACGTCGAAGCGGTGCGGGAGCCAGCCACACAGTCAACGGTGACGCGATTACAACAGAACGTAGGTCAGCAAAAAGGCAGTGAGCGCGCCAATGGCGGCACTCGTAAAAATAGGCCGATGAAAGCGGTTCAAAAACAGCGCCCGCGCGGAGCAAGTCGCCCACACACCGGGTTTAACAATCGGTGGGATGGTATGACCCGCGCTGAGCAGCAAGAAAATGGCCGCAATTGCCGCAATGTCTGGACGATAGCGACCAAACCGTTTTCGGCAGCGCATTTTGCGACCTTCCCACCAGAATTAGCGGCGCGCTGTATCAAAGCCGGTTGCCCGGTTGGTGGCACAGTACTGGATCCGTTCGGCGGTGCCGGTACAACCGGGCTGGTCGCTGATCAGTTACAACGGTCAGCCATTTTGATCGAACTGAATCTGGAATATGTGGAAATTGCCCGGCAGCGCATTGATGAAAACGCCGGGATGTTTTCGGTTGTAGAGGTGGCATGATGGAAAAATCAGACCGTTTCAGGGTAGGTAAAAATAACAACCGGGTCGGCCCCATCGGGTTGGCGAAGTTTGATGGTGAAAGTGCACCAAAACAGTTTTCCAGCATTATTATTAAGAGAATCAACAAGATCACCATTATTGGTATTGAAATACCTCTCCCCAACCAGATGAATGAAATAAATATTGTCTCTGCGAATCAAGACGTCGTTATTTCCGGAAACAAAACCGGGTTCGGTGTCGTTAATATTCACGTCAAAAAACCAGTTTTTCCCAAGGCTGAAAACTGTAAGTGGATTTTGCAAATTATCAAAAACACACGGTTTGCTGTGACCATTTTGGGCCAAGTTGTTCAATTGGATAATATATGGCGATGGCGATTGCGGTTTTTCCCTTTGAAGAATTGCGCGGATTCCATACATCAAGGGGCCTTGATCATTCGGTTTGTAAACAAGCAAGTCGCCCGGTTCGGCTTCGGTAAAATTAGTAATGGTGGCTTCGGATGGAATTTGCATGTGAAGTTCCTTTGTATTTATGGAAAATTTCTGAAAGCAAAGGATTATAGACTCAAAAATAGTAATTTGCACATAAATTCTTGCTTTGGTGGGGCGGTGGCAGCATGACAAAAATGCAGTTTGATGCCCGGTTTCTGGATGATGTGCGCGCCCGTACGTCTTTGGTGGAGTTGATCGGCGGGGACGTTGCCTTAAAACGCAAAGGCCGTGAGTTTTGGGGGTGTTGTCCGTTTCACGCGGAAAAAACGCCTAGTTTTTCAGTATCGGAAGAAAAGGGATTTGCCCATTGTTTTGGTTGTAGCTGGCATGGTGACGCCATTGACTGGATCAAAGACCGAGGCGGTTTAACGTTTGTCGAGGCCGTTGAAGAATTGGCCGTCCGTGCCGGTTTGCAGCCTGATCATGCAGGCCGGGTTCGGCCAAAGGCCAAACCGATTGCGCGGCCTTTGCAACAGGACCTGAAACAGGAAAAACAAAATCGCATTCAATGGGCGCGGCGGGTTTGGAGTGAGTGCCGCCCCGCATCCGGGACGCTGATCGATAAATATTTATCAAGCCGCGGCATCGATGTTGCGCGGTTGCCGGGTGGCATCCCGCCATCAATCCGTTTTCATCCAGGGTTGCGCCATGCAGATACCGGGTTGATGTTCCCGGCGATGGTGGCCGCCGTGCAAGACGGCAAACGAAAGATGTGTGGTATTCACCGGACATTTTTACAGCATGATGGATCGGGCAAGGCTTTGGTCGCCAGCGCCAAAAAAATGGCCGGGGTGGTGTGGGGCGGTGGCGTTCGGCTTTGTCATGCGGCATCGACGTTAGGTGTCGCCGAAGGGATAGAAACGGCGTTGTCGGTGCGGATGGTTACAGGCTTGCCGGTTTGGGTGGCGGGAAGCCTTGGCAACATGGCGGCTATCGAATTGCCGCCGGTAGTCAAGGATTTAATCCTGTGCGTTGACGGCGATGGCGATCAGGCAGCGCTCGAAAAAAATCTTGAAAAGGCATTTTCTTTTCATGCGGCGCGGGGTTGTCAGGTGCGGGTGGCACGGCCCCCGACGGGGATGGATTTTAATGACATGTTAGATAATCAGGTTGGGAAAGTGGCATGAATGGTATCAACGAAAATCAGGCTGAAATTGGTGAAAATGCCATTCAACAGGCTATTGGTGGCGCGGAAATGGTTCGCTGGCCCGGCGGTGGCGGCGGGGAAATAAATGTCAATTTGGCTTATAAAGAACGCAACGACATCGGCAATGCAGAACGGTTTTTAGCGCGCCACGGCCAAGATTTATTACATGTGCGTGAAGTCGGATGGCATCATTGGTCCGGGCGGCGGTGGAGTCCGATTGGCGGCGATGAAATCGTTAAAAAACGCGCCCATGAAACGGCGCGGTCTATATTGGAAGAAGTGGCGGCGTTGCAAAAAAATGGCCGTCCGGACGATATCCCGCGCCCGGATTGGGAAAAAAAACTGGAAGATTTATTCAAGTGGTCAACGGCGTCGGGCAACAGATCAAAGCTGGATGCGATGGTGACCGAGGCAGCGCCGTATATTTCTGTCGGGCCGGAAATGATGGATGAAAATCCGTTATTGTTAAATGTGGCAAACGGCACGCTACGGATGGAAGGGCCTTGTGATCAACTGTTAAAACAGGCACGGGAAGATCGGCTGGCAAAAATACTGGATGTTGATTTTGAAGCCAACGCGGATTGTCCGACGTTTTTAAGGTTTTTAAAAGAAGTCCAGCCAGATGAAAAAATCCGTGCATTTTTACAGGTGTGGACGGGGTATTGCCTGACCGGGGTGACCAATGAACAAAAACTGGTTTTTCATTATGGCGAAGGCGGTAATGGAAAGTCGGTTTTCATAGACCTTATTGCGAAGATGATGGGGCCGTACGCGGTGACGTTGCCATTTGCATCATTGTTGCGCGATGATCGCAAACGCGGAGCCGAAGCGACGCCTGATCTGGCGCGGTTGCCCGGGGCGCGGATGGTGCGGGCCAGCGAACCGGAAAAAGGGTCAAGGTTTGCCGAAGCAACTATCAAGGCGATTACCGGTGGTGAAGAAATTACCGTTCGCCATTTAAACCATGGTTTTTTTGATTTTGTACCGCAATTCAAACTAACGTTATCCGGCAATCACAAGCCATCCATCCGGGGGCAGGATTTGGGGATTTGGCGACGGTTTTTGCTGGTACCATGGGAAATAAATATACCTGACCATCAACAGGACAGAGATTTGCCAGAAAAGTTATGGCGGGAACGATCCGGGGTTTTGAACTGGATGCTCGACGGGGTGCGGATATGGCTTGAAAAAGGCTTGATCGTGCCGGATATCGTGCGCGCGGCGACGGATGAATATCGTACGGATTCAGACCCGGTCGGGCGATTTATCACGGATTGCATTCGCAAATGCGATGGTGTCGATGTTCAGGCGGCGTCGATGTATTCGGCTTATGTGGATTGGTGTTCAGCAAATGCTGAAAAGCCATGGACAAAGCATATTTTCGGGCGGGTGTTGCCGGAACGGGGCGTCGAAAAAGGTAAAATTGGCGGGTTGGTTTATTACACAAATATTCAGCTTCACGATGTGCCGGTGGGGGCCGATATGGCCGATCAAAGTTCATAAATCCGTTTAAATGTCCTGAATGTCCTGAAAGGTCCTAAATATAAGCATTGTTTTTCAATGACTTAGGACAATAGGACATTTAGGACCTTTGTTTGACCCGGCTCATGTGCGCGCAAGTACATATAAGAATAGATAACATTAATGTCCTAAAGGTCCTGTAACAAGATAAGTGATTGATAATAAGTGAAAAAATGGCAGGACATTCTCTGTTTTGAAATGTCCTGAATATCCTAAATATCCTGAAAGGAAATATTGATGCGAAAAGTTCAAGGATCAACGGCCAAAACGGCTAAGTGTTTTGCTGATATTGCAACGGAAGCTGCAAAAACTCCGCATGGAAAATCGGTGGTGCGGCGGTTGCATAATGTTTTAATCCTTGAAGGAATGGATAAAGCCGCTGAAGCGGTTGAAAGTGTTTTAACACCGGAAACTGTAAAACAACGCTCGTTGCGGCGCGACCCGGTCAAAGCCTTAACCACTGGAACATCGTTGGATCATTCTCAAAAAACGATGCTGGAACAAATTGACATTCTTTGGCATGAAAAAATCAGACGTGAATCGGCTGGGTGTGTTGATTTGGAAAATTCCGGCGGTGGATTAGTCCGTTTGTCTGGTGATGAACGTCAAGTTTTTGCGGCGGATGAACCAGTTGGCCGATTAATTCATGAATATTTGGAGCCATGGCTGAAAGCTATAAACAAAATTGATTTGCTGACATTAAAACCATGTAAGCAGAATAATAATTTTACATCAGTAGCAGTTGTGTTAACGGATCTGATTGTTGAACGTGTCGCATTGCGGCGGCAAATAAAAAAACATGGTTGCCGTTATGAAAATGTAATAATGGCTCTTAGATTCGCGCTTGATTGTTTTAAAACATTTGATGATAAAAAACTTAATTATATGAAAATAAACATAAAATGATGGAATGCAAAAAATATGGGAAACGCTTGTTGACATCGGGAAACGTTTAAGGGTATTAATTGCTATAGTGACGGAAGCGTACGACAACCTGCCACCGAGCATTCGGCTGGCGGGTTTTTTATTGGCAATTTTCTGTATCATCCTCATCCTCGGTGACTTGGTTACGCGCAAAGGGTCCTTCCCAGCGTTCGTTGCTTACGGGTTTTGTGAGGCGTGATAGTTCGCCAGTTTTTTAGATTTTCAAACCCGGGTGACAAGGAGTTACGCAGGTGACATTCGCAGGTGACATGAACACATTTGAAAGTGTTGGTGTCAGCGGCAGTGCGCCCAGTGAGGATGAGTTTTTAAAACTCTCTGATATTGCCCGCAAGCTGGGCTGTTCCCGAAATACAATTTCCAAAAAAGTCAAAAGGCTTTCTGAAAACAATCTTTTGTTTCCGGTTCGTGATGGCAACTTTGTTCGCGTTCGTATGAGCGAATACAAACAAGCCCTTGAAAATGAGAAAAACCAACATGCCGCTTTGTACGTTTCACCAATCACCGTCCGTGATCATTCTGGTATGTCCCAGCCGGTTCTTACGGGCAAAGCCAAAAAAGATTTAGCCCAGGCCCGGTTGCTTGAAATTGATCTGGCTGTCAAAGAGGGCAAGCTGCTTGATCGTCGCGGCGTCGAAGAAGGACTGATCGATGGTGCCACAAAAATTGTTCAAGCCTTGGAAGCCATCACAAATTGGAGTGATGATTTGATTTCCATCGGATCCGATCCTGCTAAAACGCCAAAAATTCTGCGTCAAAAAACCCGGACATTGCGTGAAAACATTTCAAACGTTCTTGCCGGTGCTGTTGATAATTTGGGAACAAAACCAGAATGAACAACATAAAATCAACCATAACCCTGGTGCTGTCAACGATGGCGGCCACAATCGCGCCACCACCAATGGTGACCCCGTCGGCGTGGGCCAGTAATGATTTGATTGTATCCGACGGTCCCCGTGCTGGTGAAAAATGGTCCGCCGATCTGACACCGCAACTGGTTGAAATACTCGATTGCCTCGACCCCGAACATCCAGCAAACCGGGTGTCTGTTAAAAAATCTGCACAAACGGGCATGACAGGCGCGGGCGTGGCCTGGCTCGGTTCCATCATCGCCGTTAACCCGGCAACGTCTTTGGTGGTTTTTCCGACCATCAACGCGGTTCAGGACTTCAACCGGGAAAAACTGCAACCGACTATTGATCAGACACCGGCGCTGCGCCGTAGTGTTTTTAAACAGATTAGCCGCTCAACCCGTGGCTCGACGTCTTTGAATAAACGTTTCGGCGGCGGCTCGTTGATTTTAACCGGAGCCAATTCCGCCGCGGACCTGCGTTCAAAAACAGTTAAAAACCTGTTCTGTGATGAAATCGACGAATGGCCCAAAGACCTTGACGGCCAAGGCGATCCCATGGAAATGGCTGACGCCCGGCAAATGGCGTTTCATCGTTCTGGTGGCTATAAAAAATTCGAATGTTCAACACCGACTATCAAAGGCGCATCGGCCATTGATGATGCCTTCGAAGCAGGTGACCAACGTTACTGGCAATGCCCGTGCCCCCATTGCGGGTTTGAACAACGCCTTGAATTTAAGAATTTAAAATTCAATAAAATCTGGCCGCATGAGGCCCGCTATGCCTGTTTTGAATGTGGCGTTTTAATCGCACCCAACGAACAATCCGCGATGGTCCGCGCCGGGCGTTGGGTCGCAACTAACCCCGGCCCCGGTCGCCACCCCAGCTTTCATCTCGACAGCTTGACTTCGTTACTGACGACCTGGGATAAAGTTGCCGAAAAATTTATAAATGCTGACGGTGACCCGCAAAAACTGAAAGCTTTCGTCAATCTCTGGCTTGGCGAAACCTGGGAAGAACGCGGCGAAGCACCGGAATGGAAACGCCTTTACGCGCGCCGGTCCAGCTACACATCCGGTCAAATTCCGCCCGGTGGTCTGGTTTTGTTCACTGCGTGTGATGTGCAAAAAACCGGAATTTATTACGAAACTGTAGCTTACGGACCTGGCAAACGCACATGGTCGATCGATGCCGATTTTATCGAAGGCGATCCAGCCGACGAAAAAAACCAAGTCTGGGCTATACTGGACGATTTGTTTTCAAAACATTATCAAGACGCTTACGGCAACACCCGCCCGGTTGATCTGTTCGGTGTCGATACAGGCTATTTATCGAACCAGGTTTATAACTGGATCCGTCCACGCCAACCGCGCGCCGTCGCCATTGATGGGCGTGATGGCTGGAACACCCCGGCGATTATCGCGCCTAAAAAACGCGGACGCGGGCACAAGAAAACACTGGCTGATAAACTTGGCGTCGAAATATTCGGTGTTGGCACCTATTCATTAAAAGGCGAATTATATTCAAATTTGCGCAAAGATGGCATTCGCGATGGCGCCGAAATGGATCCGCCGGGCTTTTGTCATTTTTCATCGCAACATTCCAAGGAATACTTCCAACAATTAACATCGGAATACATTAAAGAAACCCCGACTAAAAAAGGCAAAATTCTCAAGACCTGGGTTGCCCGCGGCCATAACCATTGGCACGATTGCCGGATATACAACATGGGTCTCGCGGCCAAATGGGGACTTGATTTTTTTGACGACGCGGCATGGGAAAAACTAGCCCGCGACCGCGGTCTTGATTTTGATGACATCGATGGCGGGCTGGCGCGGTTGTGGTTGGGGCAACCTGTGTTGACGGATGATCATCCGGTTATAGAACCTGAAAAATCCAAAACCAGAACCGCTGACAGCAATACACCGGAAACCGCTCTTGAACGGTTGGCCCGGCTTAACAACACCTGATTTTTAGGACCATTTTCAATGTCTGCTTTTTCCACGCCATCGGCGGCGGTCGATACCGCTTTGCTTACGACCCGGTTATCCGATGCCCAGTTGGCGTTGCATAAATTGATGATCGGCCAATCGGCAACGGCGACTGGTCATGATGGAAAATCGGTGGCGTTTACGCCCGCGGACGAACCTAAATTGCGCGCTTACATCGCCGAACTGCAAAAATCATTAAACGTATCCGGCACCCGTCGCCAGGCCCGCCGTCCATTTTTTTAAAGGTTTTCCATGACCCGTTCCCGCGCACAGACCACAACAAATCTGCCGATGGTGTTTGATCACCGGGGCGGCGCCATGCGTGCGGCGGCCACGTCCAGTCACCGTGGTGCCGATCGCTATTCCCAAGAATTAGCGCGCTGGTCACCGTCCATGAATTCCGCGGACCGTGATTTTTTGCCGGAACGCAATGATTTAGTTGCCCGTACCCGCGACATGACCATCAATAATGGCTGGGCTGCGGGGGCGATCCAGCGCCATGTGGATCAAGCCATCGGCGGAGATTTTAAACTTTCCGCCCGACCTGACTGGCGGGCATTGGGATGGAATTTCACCGAATCCGCCGATTGGGCCAAACAAACAGAGGCGTCATTTCGGTCGTGGGCCAATGATCCCCGCCATCTGATCGATGCGGCGGAACGCAATAATTTATCGGGCTTGTTGGGTGTTGCTTTCCGCCACCACATGGTCGAAGGCGAAAGCCTGGGTATTGCCCACTGGTTGCCAAATCGTGGATCGAAATTCGCCACCGCGATTCAAATCATCGATCCTGACCGTTTATCAAACCCCAACCGCAAACCGGATACCGACCGCCTGCGTGGCGGTGTTGAAATTAACCGCTTCGGCGCACCACAGGCTTTTCACATCCGCAATGGTCATCCCTCTGATGTAATCTTCGCCGGACGTGAACAATACCGCTGGACCCGGGTGCCAAAACGCGTGCCGGGACAAAACCGGTTGCGTGTTTTGCATCACTTCGAAGCCGCCCGCGCCGGGCAAACCCGCGGCAAACCTTTGATGGCGTCGGTGCTTGAAAAATTCAAGATGCTCGATCAATACGAACGCACGGAATTACAGGCTGCTCTGACCAACGCGGTGTTTGCCGCCTTTATCGAAAGCCCGTTTGACCATGACGTCACCGCGGATGCCTTGGGGGTGATGGGTGACAGTTATCAGGATCAGCGCTCGAAATATCACGAAGCCTCAAATCTTACGCTGGACGGTATGAAATTGCCGTTTTTGTTCCCCGGCGAAAAACTGAATTTTCAAACTGCCAGTCGTCCAAATGCCGGGTTCGCCGATTTTGAACGCGCTGTTTTACGCAATATTGCCGCCGGTCTGGGCCAAAGTTACGAACAGGTTGCCCAAGACTGGTCACAAACAAATTATTCCAGCGCCCGGGCTTCCTTGCTCGAAAGCTGGAAATTTTTAACCGCCCGGCGGTTACATTTCACAACCGGTTTTGCCACCCCGATTTATACCCTGTGGTTAGAAGAAGCCATCGACAACGGTGAAATTGAATTGCCTTCCGGTGTACCCGGATTTTGGGATGCACCTGCCGCGTGGAGCAAATGCCGTTGGCGCGGCCCGGCCCGTGGGTGGGTTGATCCCACCAAAGAAGCCCAAGCCGCACTTTTACGCATTGGTGCCGGACTTTCCACCCTGCAACAGGAAGCAGACGAACAAGGTCAGGATTTCGAAGATATCCTTGAACAACAACGCTATGAACAGGACCGTCGCCGTGAACTGGGACTGAAAGAACCGGATTTTGCCGCCATGGGCCGCACCAGCCCCAGCCGTCAAAGCGGGTCTGATACAAAAACAACCCCGGCGGATCAACCGGCCCCCGGCGAATAATCTGTCTATCTGCACCGATAATTTAAAAATGGAACCAATCATGCGTTATCAAAACCTGTGGAACCGCCTGGTCGGTTGTCCGCTGATGATCACCCCTGAAAAAGCGCACACGCTGTTATCTGTGCTGACGGCGCGCCAGGGCGTAACCGTTGACATGACGGGCGCTGTTGATTTTGAAAACATTGACCTCGCGGCGGGGTCTGGTCATGCCCAATCTGGGCATGTTCTGTCCGACATGTCTGCGGGTGGCGTCGCTGAAATCTGTGATGTCATTGACGGCATTGCCGTCATCCCGGTCGAAGGCACCCTTGTTGCCAGAAATGGCCTGCACCCGTCATCCGGCATGACCGGCTATGACGGCATCCGTGAAAAACTGATTGCCGCTCACGAAGACACATCCATTAAAGGCGTCGCTCTTCACATCAATTCCCCGGGCGGGGAAGTCCACGGCTGTTTTGAATTAGCCGACGATATTTATGCCGTCGGTCTGGATAAACCGGTGTGGGCAATCCTGGATGAAATGTCCGCATCGGCGGCTTACGCATTGGCGTCACAATGCCATACCATCACCGTGCCCCGCACCGGATTGGCCGGGTCCATCGGTGTGGTGATGATGCACACCGATTTATCGGAATTGCTTAAATCTGACGGCGTAAAAATTACAATGATCCACGGCGGCGCCCATAAAATTGACGGCAACATGTATCAGCCATTGCCGGAAACGGTCCGCACTGAAATTCAGAAACGGGTTGAAACCGTACGCGCGCTTTTTGCCGAAACCGTTGGCCGCGGACGGCCATCCCTTGGCACCCGGGGTGCATTGGATACCGAAGCACAGGTTTTTTATGGTGCCGACGCTGTTGCCGCCAATCTTGCCGACCGGGTGTTGTCGCCCGCTGACGCTTTGTCCGAATTTGTAAATTTTCTTGAAACCGATGGTCGGGCTTTATCGTCTGCCGTCATCCAATCCACCACCACCACAAAGGAACTGACCATGAAACATCACGCCTCAAGCCTGCGCGGACTTCGTGCCGCCGATAGCCAACCGGAAAACCCGAACGAAATCGATCCGGAAAACAAAAACGAAGACAAAAACGAAGACGAAACTTCGGCGGATAAAGACCAGCCCCAAAAAACCGCCGACAGTGATGCTGAAAAAGACAACAAAGACAATGAAAACACTACCGCTACCAAAGACGGGAAAAAGGACCAGCCGGAAACCGCCGAAGCGGCCCTGAAACGGGCCCAGTCCATTCTGGCGTTGCCGTCGGCGCAAAGCAAAGCTGCTCTTGCCAATAAATTGGCGTTCCGGCCCGGTATGTCCGTCGCCGATGCCGATGAATTGTTAACCGCCGCCGGTGCGGACCAATCAACCGGGCTGGCAGCGGCCATGAACAACGCCGGTGCCGTTGACGTTGATGGTGGTGGTGACGTTCCTGCTTCGCTGACCGGTGATGATGCGGTGGCGGCGAATATTATCCATTCCTACAACAAAGCAACCGGGCAAACCCCGCCCCGTTAAACATAAATTAAAACTTTTATAAAGGAACAAATCCATGCCTTTACAGGAAACCAATACTTACACTCCCGACCAACTGATCAGCGGCGATTATCCGCAAATTACCGAACCGGAAACTTTGATTGCCGGACAAAATCTGGCCCGTGGCGCAGTCCTTGGCCGCATCACCGTCGGCGGTAAATTGACATTGGCTCTGGCGGCTGCCGTCGATGGCTCTGATGTTCCGGTGGCGATCCTGCCGGTTGATGCCGATGCTTCCGCCGCTGATTTGGTTGTGCCGGTTTATAAATCGGGACAGTTTGACCCGAACTTTCTGGTTTACGGCACCGGTATCGACGCTGCCGCGACAAAAACCGCCTTCGAAGGAACGCCTATGTTCTTGCGTACTGCCGTTTAATTTTTTTATCCCCATTTTTCAGGAGACCCTAAATGTTTGATATTTACACCACCCGGCAATTGGCGGCCGTCGTCGCTGAATTGCGTCAGCCGTCGTCCTTTTTGCTGGATACGTTTTTCCCTTTCGTAATGCCGTTCGAGACGGAAATGATTGATTTTGATTTATTGACAAAAAATCAAGGTCTGGCCCCGTTCGTTTCACCTCTTGTCGCGGGTCGGCCCGTACTTGATCGGGGCTTTACCACCAAAAGCTTCAAACCGGCCTATGTGAAACCGAAAAACAAGGTCGATGCGTCACGGCCTTTAAAACGCCGGGCCGGGGAACGCATCGGTGGCGATTTGTCGCCGTCTGAACGCCGCGATGCCATTATTTCCGATTTGCTGTTAACCCAGCTTGAAATGATCAAGCGGCGCAAGGAATGGATGGCGGCACAGGTTCTGACAACCGGTAAAGTCGTTGTCGAAGGCGAAGATTACCCAAAACAGGAAGTTGATTTTGGCCGTGATGCTGCTCTGGATGTCACCGCCGTCGGCACCGCCCGTTGGGGCGAGTCGGCAAGTGCTGTTATTGATGATCTTGAAAACCTGGCCGGATTGACACAAACCAAATCCGGTGCCGCGGCCACCACCATCGTTATGGATCCCAAGGCATGGACAAAAGCCCGTCTTGACGCAAATTTTCTGGCGGTTCTGGATAATCGTCGGCAAGCGACGGGTTCTGTTGAATTGGGTCCTGTGGCTTTGGGTACGGGGGAACAAGCGTCCAGCTATGTCGGTAGCCTTGGGCGTTTTAATTTATGGGTTTATCAGCAAAGCTTTACCGATGATGCCGGGGCCAATCAACAGTTCCTGCCGGATTATACGGTCATCGCCGCCTCAATCGATGGCCTCGAAGGTGTCCAGGCTCAAGGTGCCATTAATGATCCCCGCGCCGGATTTGCTGCCGTTGAAACATTCCCGACCAACTGGATTTCCGAAGACCCGGTTGCGGAATTTGTGATGACGCAATCAGCGCCTTTAGTTGTGCCATCCCGGCCCAATGCGTCGGCAACGATGACGGTTCATGACGGTTTGTAAACCGATATCTGACATGATCTGAACCGATCCCCGGTCCGCAGAATTCACCGGGACCGGGGATTTAAAAAACCAGTAAAAGGAAAGTTCAAAATGAAAATCAAATGTGTAAAATCAATTAAAGTGGACGGGCAATTTGCTGCCCCTGGTGACATTATCAATGTTGATAAAAAAACCGCGAAGCAATTGATTGATGCCGGACTGGCGTCAAAACCCGATCCCAAACCGGCACCTGAACCGACGTCAGAATCTGAACAAAATAACAATGATGACGGCGTCTCTACTCCGCCGCCGGATGGTTTTGTTGAATAACCCGTCATGACCGTCGATTTCGAACCTCTTAACCAGGCCGTCGCCGATGCCTTTGCTGCCATCACTTTTGATTTTGTTCCCCAGACCGGCATCCCGGTTCAGGGACTGATCGGTGATTACCGGCGGCAATCGGTGCTGGTCGATGACGGCGAAAGTTCGGCGCAGACCCGTATTGAAACGCTGGCCGTGCGGTTGTCACAATCAGGACTTTTGGGTGTTCAAATGCGCATTGATGATGGCGTGACCTTTTCCGGAAAATCGTGGCGCATCGTTTCGGTTGATGATGACGGCGAAGGTTTCGCCGTTTTACAGCTTCATGAAAGTTAAAATCAATGCCTTCCCGTCTTGATCATCTGGATGATTTGACAACCCGGCTGTTGGGTAAAACAAATTGTGGAAATAATGTGTTTCGCTCCCGCGTTGCTGCCGTGGACGAAGGAAAACTACCGGCCATTTGTGTGTACGCACCAACGGAAACCGGCACCCCGTTGGGTGCCGGTCACCCGCAATATCAAATGACAGTGACGCTGATGATCGAAATCCGCCTGTCCGACAGTACGGACTGGGATTTGAAGACGGGCGTGATTGTGGAACAGGTTAAAAATGTCTTGTTCACGGACCCGGCATGGACCGGGCGCTGGGTGTCCGCGCCTGATTTCCGGGTTCAGCAATACCTCGAAGACAAGGCCCACAAACCTTTTGTCGGCGAAGTTATTGAAATGACCTGTCGCGTCGCCGATCCGGATGAATATGTCATCGCCAATGCCGATGATTTGTTAACCGTCGCTATCGACGTCAACAATCCGGACCAAACCGATCAAACGCTTGATCCGGAACTGAGCCAAATTTTGACTGCACCATAAATTACAAAGGAAACCATCATGTTTGTCATGAAAAACCCAAACCACAAACTGGGTTTGCGCCCGCTTGTTGTTCTTCATCCTGTTACCGGAAAACCTTTCCCGGACGGGGTCTTTGATTTGCCCCCGGCGGATTTGAAAATCCCGGGCATCCTTCGTTTGTTGCCGCCACCGCCTATGGGTGTCGCCGGTGGCGTGATGGGCGATCTTGTTTTGGTCGATGACCCGGATGAAAAACACCCCGGCAAATCATCCGCCCGTCCCGGTGATGATCAGATCATCAAAGATATCCAAAATTTGATGCCGACTTTAAACAAATCCGATTTTACCAAGGCCGGTCCGCCCAAGGAAAAAGTTGTCAGTCAAAAACTTGGCTATGACGTCACCGAAGCCGAATGCGGATATGCCTTTGAAAATTCATCCGCGGCCTGAATGCGTTTTTATATTTTGAAATTATTTGACAGGAGACCCAGTCATGGCTGATTTAATGCCTTCCGAAGCTTTTAACGAAATCCCGGCAAACGGGCGACCATCCGGTTTTATGGCCGAAATTGACGGCTCCGGTGCCGGATCGTTCCAGATTAATTCACCGGTTTTGATCGTCGGACAACGTTTGCCAAGCGGCACTGTTCTGGCAGGCATCCCGCAACTGATCCCCGGTAACGGCGACGGTGCGCGTACCTTTTTCGGACAAGGCTCGATGGCCGCCGACATGGTCCTGAATTTCAGAAAAGGCAATCCAACTTCAACGCTTTACGTCATTGCCCTGGATGATAATCCAGCCGGGGTCGCCGCCACCCTTGACGTCACCGTGGTCGGCACGGCAACGGCCGCGGGCATTGTTCAACTTTATATCGGTGGGGTGCGTGTTCAGGCGGCTGTTGCCATTGGTGACAATGAAACCGTCGTTGCCGCATCAATCGCGGCGGCCATCAACGCCAACGCAGATTTAATGGTCACGGCGACAAGCGCGCTGGGCGTGGTTACCGTCACCGCCCGCCACAAAGGCGAAGCCGCCAACAGCTTGCGCCTGCAATTGAATTTCAGGGGCACGGACGCCGGTGAAACAACGCCTGCGGGTTTGACAATAACAATCCCCGGTGATGGTTCTTTGGCAGGCGGCGCCGGTAACCCGGATCAGACCCCGGCGATTACGGCTATGGGCGACAGTGAATATGATTTCATTGCTGTTGCTTATACCGACGATGCCTCTCTTGATGACTGGGACGGGGAAATGTCCAGCCGATGGGGGCCAACGCGTCAACTTAACGGCGAAGTTTTTACCGCAAAATCCGGCACTCTTTCCGAACTGGTCACATACGGTCAAAACCGCAACGGAAAATACGTCAGTATTTGTGGTAAGTTTGATTTTCCTCTCCCGGATTGGAAAACAGCGGTTAATTTTACCGCTCAAGCTTCAAGAGCCTTGACCAATCATCCGGGGCGCCCGTTGCACACACTTAAACTGGTCGGGGAAATGGCACCCCCAAAACAAAGCGCTTTTACATGGTCTGATCGTCAGGCGTTGCTTTATGCCGGGATTTCAACCCTCTTGCCGACATCGGATGGCGGCGTTGTCATTGACCGCGCCATTACAACCTATCAAAAAAACGCCTACGGGCAACCGGACAACAGCTTTCTTGATGTCACCACCCCGGCGACGATCACCCGTATCGTCCGTGAATTGCGTTTTATTATTGAAAACACCTACATCCTGACCCGTTCTATTCTGGTCGATGATGGCACACCTGTGGGCGCGGGCATTCCTTATTGCACACCGGCCAAAGCCAAGGCGACCATGGTTGCCCATTATGCCGATCGGTTAATGCCGTTGGGTCTGGTTGAAAATATTGATGAATTTGAAAAACGCCTGATTGTGTCGCGCGATTCCGCAAGCGGTGGTGATGCCACGCGCCTGAATGTCAAATATACCCCGGATTTGGCAAATCCGTTGATTGTGTTTGCCGCGCAAATTGCATTCAGCCTCGCCTGGCCGGATAGCCAGTCCGCATAATATAAAATCATTTCAAAATTTATTGAAGGAGTTCTCAAATGGCTGTAAAAGCTGGGGCCTTGGGCCTGACCGTCGGCGGTGTTGATTACAACATTGAAAGCGATGGTGCAAAATATTCTGTTGATTCAATCGAAAGCGAAAGCATTTTGGGCGCCGCCGGTAAAGTCGGCGATACAGAAAAAGGATCCGCCGCCTACATCGAATGCACGGTGTTGCTGGATGAAACCCAGGATTCTTCCGATCTGCGGGTTAGAAATGAAATTGTTTTGTTGCGCCTTCGTGACCGCACGGTGACTTTATCCGGTGCCGGATTGGTCGGTAAAATTGAACCGGACGCATCAAAAATCACAGTTCGTTACGAAGGTATCACCGGCAAAGAGGTGCGTTAAAATGGAAATTAAAACAGTCATCCTGCGCGCCCCGGTCATGATCACCAGCAAAGAAAACGGTGTTGAAACGGATCAAACAATTTCAACTTTGGAAATGCGTGAACCCACTCTCAAAGATTTTTCAAAAATGAAATTGTCTGATCTTGAATGTGGGCAAATTATGGATGTGGCCGCGCGCTGTTGCCTGACCATCCCGCACAATAAATTCATGAATATGTCAGCCCGTAACATGACCGTGGTGATGGAGTGGGCCAAGGATTTTTTGGACGACTCCCAACCAACTGGCACGACCTCTCCGGAAAACTGATGTGTCAGCATGGCTGGTTGCCAAAAGATGTTTTAAATATGACGGTCACGGAATTTTTGTTTGCGTTGGATGCAACATCAAACTGGAACCGTGAACAACAAAAAACTGGAGAATAATTTATCATGGCAAAAACATTTTCAGTTGCTATGGCCTTCAGCGCTATTAACAAAGCCACCGCACCCATGCGGGCCATTGGCTCGCAATTGAAAAAACTCCGGGGTCAGGCGGCGTTGACGGCGCGTGTTTTGCGCTTTCAACGGTTGGGTGACCGGTTCCGTGCCTTGGGGGGCAGTCTTAAAAATTTCAATGCCCAACTGGGGCGGACAATGGGCGGGGTGCGAAAATTATTTGCTTTTGGATCGATTGCGGCGGGCGGTATTTTCGCAGGCCTTGCCGCATCGGTTAGGCAAGCCAGCGCGGTCGAAGAACAATCATCGATGTTCGAAGCCGTGTTTAAAAAATCGTCAAAAGGCGCTGAAGACTGGGCCAACAATCAGGCGGAAATTCTGGGCCGTTCCCGGTTTGATCTGATGGGTTACATGGCACAATTTCAAGACACTTTTGTGCCGCTCGGTTTCGCCCGCGATCAGGGCGCAAAATTATCCAAAACCATGACCAAACTTGCTGTCGATTTATCCAGTTTCAAAAATATCCCGGTTGCCGAAGCTGTCGAGTCTATGACATCGGCCATGGTCGGAAACCACGAAGCCGTGCGCAAATTCGGCATCGTGATTACCCAGGCCAGCCTGAAACAGGAATTGATGAATTTAGGCGTGTCGGGCGGGATCAAAGCCGCCACCGAACAACAAAAAGTGATGGCGCGTTTGAATATTATTTTACGCTCGACAACCGATGCCCAGGGCGATGCGGCCCGTACGTCGGACAGTTTTGAAAACACCTGGCGTAATATGACGGCGGCCATATCCGATCTATCAACGGCGATCGGTAAAAATTTGATGCCCATGCTTCAACCTTACATCAAGGCCATCGCCGATTTGATCCGGCTCAATGAAAAATTTATTGCACAAAAAATCGGTGATGCGGTCAAATCTGTGGTTGTCTGGCTGAAAAGCATAAATTGGGCGGAAATCGCCTTCGACATCAAATCGTTTTTTGACTGGACGGTGCGGGCCAAAGACGCCGTTGGCGGCTGGGGAAATTTTTTGTTGGTTGTGGTTGGTATTTTAAATGCGCAAATGCTTTTGGCGATCGGTAGTGTGATCACCAGTATTGTGCAGTTGGGTGTGGTCACGGGGGTCACTGGTCTTCGGCTGGCAGGCATGGCCGCGGCCTCGACTATTGGCCTGTTTGTCTCGCTTTTTAAAAATGTCCGCATCGGCGTTGGAATTTTTCAAGCCCTCAAGCTGGCTATTGTCACCAACCCTATCGGTGCTATTGCGCTTGGTTTGACGACATTGGCTTTTCTGATTATTGATAATTGGGGCGCGGTTAAAGATTTCTTTATTGACTTGAAAGACTGGTTTTTGGGATGGAATATTTTTAACCCGATCCGTGATCAGGTCAAAGGAATCATTGCTCTGTTACCGGATTTTATTCAGACCAAACTCGGCTTTTCTGATAAAGCACTGGCTGAACGCAATGGCGGCCTGTCTGATTTTGCCGGTTTGCCATCTGTTCAGGCCTCTAAAAAAATTGTTGATGCCGGTTCCGGTTTCATGACCACGGCCTTTGCAGGTGGGGCAAACTCGAAACTTGCACCCGCACCGGCTACAACGTTGGTGCCACCTCAATCACAAGCCCTGGCTTCGGGTGGTAAAAATCAGGTCACCGTGCGTTTTGAAAACGCGCCGCCGGGTCTGCGCACCCAGACCACCCAAACCGGTCCCAATCCGTTTGCGCTGGAAACGGAAATGGACGTCGGCCGCGGTTTGGCAGGATCATAAATATGTTATCGATCGATCTTGACAGCAATCTTGATGATATCATCGGCTTATTAAACGATATCGAGGTTAAACATATTCCTTATGCTTTGTCTTTTGCACTCAACCAAACGGCGGAAATTGCCCGCAAAGAAGTCATCCGGCAAATGCCCGACCGGTTTTTGTTGCGCAACGGGCGCACCGTGTTGGGTATCCGCCGTATGCCAGCGACAAAAAACCGTCTTGTCGCTCATGTCGGCAGCAAGGATTGGTTTTTAAGGGATCAGGAAACCGGCGGCATCCGTCGTCCCGGTAAATTGCCTGCCATTTTTGTGCCCACAAATGCCGTCCGTCGCGGTGGCACGTTGGCCGGGATGCGTGCCGGGGCCAAGCCCGCCACCATCATGCGACAGATCGAACGGGCAAAATTAAAAACCCCGCGCCGTAAAAAAAGGGGCAAGGGAAAACTGAAATCGATCAAACCATTTTTGGTGACTATGAAAAACGGCAAACAGGCGATATTCCGCCGCCGCTTTCAAGCCAAACGGTTGCCGATTGTCATGCTTTACCGTTTGGAAAAAAGTATCCGCATTGATCCGCGCTGGAAATTTGAAGAAACAGCGGTACGTATCAGTGATAAACATTTACGAAAAAACTTCGTCGATGCCATGATTGATGCCCTTAAAACCGATAAACGCGGCGCCCGGCGCTCGGGCGCGCTTGAACATTTATCCGAACACGGTGAAATCATCGGTGCCCCGATCACGCTGGGTAGCGTCAGCCGTGGCCTGCGCCGATGAATGTGCTAAAATCATGACACGCTTGACGCGTGATATTATTTAAAGTTAACATTCGCCCAATAACTGTATTGGTGGGGGCGAAATTAAAAATGCTTGAATTTATTATATCCTGGGGCGTCGCATTTTCGCTGTTGGCTTTGCTGTTGTCTGTGCCGGTTTTTATTGTATCACTGATAATCGGAAAAATACGAAAAAGAAAAAATCCGGACAGACCGCCATTACGGGCAAAAAAATGGTCGCTTCGGACTATGATTTCGTCGTTTGTTGTGTTGGTTTTTTTATATAACCTGGGTTCGTGGCAAAAAGATCAGGTGGCTGTAGAAAAAGGTTTTGTAGATGCCCGTGAATATGCCGCGGCTAAAGAAGCCGGGGCGACAACAAAAAAACAATATGACGCCATTCTGTCGGCGAGGAAAATAAAACGAATTGAAATGGCACGGGCTGCCGATGAAAGGAAAAAACAGGCCAAGCTGGAAGCCTTGAAATTGGATAAAGAGAAAAAAGCCCAGGCTGAACAGGAAAAAATAAAGCTGGCTGAATTGGCCGCTGCTAAAAAAGCCAAGGCAGAACAGGAAAAACAAGCCAAATGCCGCCCTGATCTTGTCTGTTATGCGGAAACCACCCTGATCGAAGCGACGTCACAGTGCCGCCCGCAAATCGAACGACGATCCAGATATTCTTTTGAATGGACCGATAGCTGGGCTGAAACCAAATTTGACCGTTACCGCTGGTATGACAAGGAAAAAGGGCTGGTGATCTACATTGGCGACAAACTAAAATTTCAAAATGGGTTTGGCGCCTGGGCGAATGTGATCTATAATTGCATCTACGATCCGGCAAAGGAAAAAATCATTGAAATCAAGGTATGGCAAGGCCGCCTCCCAGGATAAATTAAACAATTTTGAACCCTGAACGAGCAAAAAATGTTTAAATCAATATTTGATACCATCGGCACCATCGCCATGATCATTGTTTTCGGTCTGTTGATGTTGAAATTCTTTTTCCCTGCCTGATTGCCGGGCTGCCCGTTTGCTCTGGGCGTTTCATTTTTATTCTAATATTCGAGGTTTTTCATGACGTGGCATGATCGAATTCGTGCGGCCAGTTTCCGCGGCGTGACCTTTGACGTGCCTAAACGTTCCCGTGTTGGCGGTCGCCGTGGTCCGACTTATGAATTCCCCAATCGAGATTTGCCGGATGCCATTGACACTGGACGGAAACTTCGGGTTTTTAAAATCACCGGCCGGATTTTCGGATCTGATTATGACACCCGCCGCGACCGATTATTGACGGCACTGGAAGCCCCAGGGCCGGGGATTTACATCGATCCCTGGCAATCAAGCTGGAAAGTGATCGCCCGGTCTTACACTTGTTCCGAAAATGATAACCAAGGTGGTCTTGCGGCATTCACCATCACCTTCGAAGAATCGGGTGATGAAAATTATCCGGCGCTGACTGAAAATCTGAAAGGCAGTGTTTCGGATGCGGCGGATAAATTGATGGATAGCGCAGCAACGGTTTTTAAATCGCAATTCAATGTTTCCGGCTTTCCGTCGTATGTTGCTACAGACGCCGTCAATTTGACAAAACATCTAGCCGATGTCTTTAGCGCACCGGGTCCAGTCGGGTCAAAAATTTCGGCATTGGCCGAACAATCTTTGGCGGATTTCAGAATAAAAATAACGGATAATGTCACAAATGGTCTGGAAATTGCTGTCAAGGATTTGTTCAAATCCCGTGCCGCCGGTTTTTACGATCCTGACCGGATTTCCGGTTCTGAAAATGATCCGGATTCTGCGGTTGATTTGTTTTCATCCCTTGGCTCTTTTGCGGAAAAATGGCCCGTTGCCGGAGTGTTGACACCGGCGCGCAAACAACAAGATCAGAACCGTTTGGCATTATCCAGTCTTGTGCGCCGCTTCGCCGGTGCCGAAGAAGCCGTCGCCCTGACCAATGTATCCATTGACAGTCGTCAGGATGCCCAAGCTGCCGTTTTACAGTTGGGTGGCCGGTTAAACAGATTAATGGCAGATGCCGGTGATGATTTTTCTGATGATGTTTTTTTAAATGTCCGTGAACTGAAAACCGTCACCACCCGTGATTTATTTAACCGCGCCGGGTCCTTGCCTGATTTACGTAATGCCAAATTACAAGCCAGCCAACCATCGCGGGTACTGGCTTATAAATTGATGGGTGATGCCCGCTTGGTTGATGATTTGCTGGCGCGTAATAAAAACGTCACCCATCCCGGGTTTGTGCCACCGGATACCAAAATTGAATATTTGAGTTAATCCATGGACAAATTTAACGATGACATCCGCGTTGAAACGGCGTTAGGAAACCTGACCGGCTGGAAAACGGTCAAGATTTCAAGCGGCATTGACCGCGCGGTGACGACTTTCGAATTATCCATGCCCCGGCGCCCGCTCCGGCGCGGCATGACCGATAAACTCAACACCGGGCGCACATCGCCGTTGTTGCCGGGCGATTATGTCCGGGTATTTATGGGCGCCACCGTGGTGGTCACGGGCCGGGTGGTGACCGTTGAACTGGAACGCGGTAGCGACAGCGACAGCGTTCGTATTCAAGGTGCCAGCCTGACCAAAGACCTGGTTGACTGTTCGGCGATTTCCGAAACCGGGCAATGGCGCGGTGTGACCGTTGATGCCATCGCCCAAAATCTTTGTAAACCGTTTGCCATCACTGTTAAAACGTCAGTGGATGTAGGCCTGCCGTTACCGGATTTTCAATTAAAACAGGGTGAAAAAGCTTTTGCCGCGATCGAGCGTGCCGCCCGGCTTCGTGGCTTGCTGGTGCGCGACACGCCCCGTGGTGAATTGTTGTTATCCCGTGCCAGCACCCGGCGCTCGAAAATTGATCTTTTGCATCTGGACGGTGCCGATGGCGGCCCCGATCCGCGCAACAATGTTTTGGCTCCCAAAGGCCGTTTTTCCGAAGAAAAAAGATATTCAGAAATTATAGTCAAAGGTCAGGACCGCGCCACCGATATGAATTTTGGCGTGGGTGTCGCCGCCGTCACGGCCAAGGCGGTGGATGAAAATATCAAACGTTACCGGCCATTGATTTTAAAAGCAGACGCCCGCGTTGATGTCGCCGCATCCCAGCTTCGCGCTGATTGGGAAATTACCCGTCGCATGGGAAAATCATTTTCCTATCAATGCAAGGTTTTGGGGTGGCGGCAAATTCCCGGCCAAACAAGTGATTTGTGGTCGCCGGATTTGGTCACGCCGGTGCGTTGTGCGGTGACCGGGACCAACCGTGATTTGCTGATCACCGAAGTTTCATGGATTTTATCGGACAGTGATGGCCGGGTCACACAAATGACGCTGGAACCACCCGAAGCCTACGCGCCCGCACCGATAGTTGCCGATGTCACCGGCAAATCAACTGCGGAATTGATGTTGCTGGATCCCAAATCCGGCAAATACGGAAAACTTTCCGGTCCCGAACCCGTGACGGTTGACCCGTCGGGCGGTCAGTTATGATGCGCTTTATCGAAGATTTGCGCCACCGTTTGGGGAACATGCTGATCCGGGCCGTGATCACCATGGTTGACGAAGACCGGCGGTTGCAAGAAGTGCAGTTATCAGGCCTGGCGGGCGATGTTCAGGACGGGGTTGAGCATTTATTGCCTTACGGGTTTTCCATGCGGGTGTTGCCGCCGGATAGCGACGGCAAAGGTGCTGAAACTGTGGTGCTGGCGATCGAGCCTGATCTGGGCATGGCTTTACCGGCGTCGGATCGCCGTTTCCGGCCCACGGATCTGGTCGCCGGTGAAGTTGTTCTGCACAGCGATGAAGACCGGGATTTGTCCGATGATAGTCAAGGCCATTTCCGGCTGCATTTTAAACGTGGTCGCCTGCTGGAAATTCATTGCAACGATGCCATGGTGATAGCCACCAATAACGCCACAGTCAAAGCCGGAAATATTGCTCGTCTCGAAGGTGACGTAGTTGAATTGATTGCCAAAACCAAACTGAAATTCGATGTCGGCGGTTATGGCGAAGACTGGATAACGGACGGCTCCAAATGGTGGATCGATACATGGAAAACCGGCAACGTTGTTGCAGGCAGTACCAATCCGATCACCCCGCCTGAACATCCATAAAACAAACCGGGGGTAACTGATATGACTGATTTAGCCATCCGATTTGATGCGGGTGCCAAACGTCTTGATTTGATCAAGGCGTTGTCCACGTCAACAGATAACGGTTTTGTCCAGGAAGTGGATATTGAAACGGCGGTGCTGGCCAGCATTTTTACTTGGGCGCGCGCTGATGCCGATGATGAATTGCCGGGGTTTGATGATGACCGCAAAGGTTATTGGGGGGATGATTTTCAAGGGCGTGGCCGCAAGGTTGGTTCAAAATTGTGGTTACTGGCGCGCGCGGTTAATTCCGCCGAAACCAGAAATTTAGCCCGGGTTTATATTTCTGATGCCCTGAACTGGTTGATCGAAGACGGCTTTGTCACCGAAATTGATATCCGGGTTGTGGTACCGCATCCGACCCGCGCTGATTTTTTCATCACGCTGGGTCGTCCGCAGGGTGGCGCTACACGAATTGATATTAAGGATTTATTTAATCAGATTACAGTTTGAAAGATTGATTGATGCCGAATTACAGTGGTTTTAACCGCCCTTCTTTTACAGAAATTCTGGCCCGGCGCCGGGATGGATATTCAAACAATACCGGTGGCGATGCCGCCCTTTTTCAAGGCGTTCTGCCGCGCTTGGCCGAAGCCACCGCCGAAGGCCAGCACGCATTGCACGGTCATTTGGATTGGGCTTCCCGCCAGGCCATGCCGATGCTGGCCGAAGGTTTGTACCTCGATCTGTGGGGGCGGCTGTGGGGGGTGTCGCGTCTGCCTGCCACCTATGCCGCGGGGACGGTGACATTTACCGGAACCGATGGCGCGGGTGTTGTCGCGGGTGCTGAAATCCGCCGTGCTGATGGCGAATTATTTACGGTAACGGCGTCCGCTGTGGTCGCGGGCGGCGTGGTTTCCGTGCCGGTGCAGGCTAAAAATTTTGGTGATATCGGAAATACGGCAGCGGCATCAACCTTGACGCTGATATCACCGGTGGCCGGGTTATCACCGGCGGCAACAGTTGGTGGTGGTGGTTTGATCGGCGGCGCGGACGAAGAAATGGACGGCAAGCCGGGCACGTCCGAAGGCTTCCGTGGTCGAATTCGCGCCCGCATCACCGCCCCGCCTCATGGTGGCAATGACAGCGATTATAAAAAATGGGCCAAAGCCATTTCCGGTGTGACCCGGGTCTGGGTTGAAGCAAACGGGCTCGGGGCTGGCACCGTCGTTGTCCGTTTCATGATGGACGATACCTATGCAAACGGTATTCCGGCCGGAACCGGCGCGCCTGCGTATTCAGGCGATATCAAATCCGTTTTTGATCACATCGAAAGCCATGCCGATGAATTAACCGGTGATTTAACCGGTCGTCCGGCTACGGCCGAAGTTTTTGTATTGGCCCCGACCCCGGTGCCATTGGATGTGACCATCACCGGATTATCGCCCGATACCCCGGAAATTCGTGGCGCCATTGAAAACGAATTACAGGAAATGATTTTATTCCGTTCCAGTCCGGGCGGTGTTATCCGCACATCGTGGATTTGGGAAGCCGTTTCCGATGCCGCTGGTGAAGACAGCCACGTCATTACGATCCCTGCCGCCGATATCACTTATTTACCCGGCGAAATCGCCGTGATGGGCACGGTGACATATGCCTGATCAGGATGATTACCGTGATTTTCTGGGCGCATTATTACCCGAAGGTCCATTCTGGGCCGGTTTTCGAGATGTGGGTGGACGGGGGCAAGGGGTGCTTGCCGCCGAAGCCGAAGGTCTGGCCGAAATCGATGCCCGCGCCCGCGATTTAATCCGTGAAGCCCATCCTTCAACTGTCATCGAAATGTTACCAGCCCGCGAAACAGAAGCCGGGTTGCCCGACAGTTGTTTACCGGCAAATGCTGCGGATCAAGAACGCCGCCTGCATTTGGTGGCGCGTTGGGTCGCCCGTGGCGGCGCCTCGATCGCCTATTTCAAAGGTCTGGCCGCACAACTTGGCTACACCATCACGGTCACCGAACAGCGACCGTTTCGTTGTGGCTTGTCGGGTTGTGGGTCTGATCATCAATGTGGTGATGAAAAACAACGTTTTCACTGGCGCATTCAGGTGCCGGGACCACGGATCACGATGTTCCGATGCGGTCAAAGCCGTTGCGGGTCTGATCAACTTGGATTTTTAACCCGCGCCCAGGACCTCGAATGCGTCATCCGCCGCGTCATGCAATCGCATACCATTTTACATTTTGATTACGAAGGAATTTAAAAATGAAATATCAAGCCCCGGTTGGTGCTGCCACAACCAATGATCCATACGTTGATTTTAATGCGACAACCGGCGAAGCTGGTAGCATCCCGCCTGCGGCGGCCATTGAAGACCCGCAACGGGAAATTGTCAATGTTATTACGGGGGCCGGTTTGACGCCGGATGAAAATGATACCACCCAGTTAACGCAAGCGATCACGCAAATGTTTAGCGGCGCATCGAAAGCCGTGATAATCAAGTCGGCGACCTTTGCCGCCGGTGTCGCCGATGGTGAAGTCGTTCGCTGGGACAGCGTTAACAGCAATTTTACCCAAGCCATTGCCGACGGTACGGCCAGCAACAATGCGGTGGGTATTGCTGATGTCACGAATTCTGAAGTTGTCAGTTTTGGTGAAACCCGCGCCGGGCTGATGTCCGGGTTGACACCGGGCGCGCGTTATTATCTGGATGGCACCACAGCGGGTGCATTGAACGTGACGGAACCGACGGACAAGGTCCGCATCGGCATCGCCAAAGCGGCCGATATCATGTTTGTCGACATCGATGCCGAATCTGATGCCGGTGGCGTGCTGCAAGCGGTCAAGGTGTTCACGGCTTCCGGTACTTGGACGCCGGATGCCGGGACAACAAAAATCAGAGTACGCCTCTGCGGTGGTGGTGGTGGCGGTGGTGGCGGATACGCCGATAATTATGTCGGTGGTGGCGGCGGTCAGGGTGGTCGTGCTGAAAGGCTGCTTGATATCATTGCCCTTGGAATTTCTTCGGTTGCAGTTACGGTAGGGCTCGGCGGCACACCCGGAAATCCTTCCGATGGTAGTGGCGCGGGCATGACCAATGGTGGCACCGGCGGCACAACGTCGTTCGGCGCGTATTTGTCCGCGACCGGCGGTGGAGGTGGCTACCGGTCTGGTGGCGGCGATGACGGCTGGGGCGGCACCGGCGGCCTTGGATCATCCGGCGATATTAATCTGCGCGGCGCGGTTGGCACGCAAGGTCTTCGTGAAGTCACCACAAATTCAAATCAGGGCGGCAATGGTGGCGGCGAAGGCGGTGGTCCCGGTGCGTGGCTTGCCGGAACTGCCGGGCAGGACGGCGCAAATGGTGGCGGTGGTGGCGGTGGTGCCTGTGGTGCAGGCGGTACCGCTGTGGCCGGTGCCGGTGGCACAGGCGGACCCGGTTTTGTAATCATCGAGGAGTATAAATAAAATGATCCATCCAAGAATTGAAAAAAATATTGTCGTCGAATTGATCGATGATCAGGGCGGCGATATTAATCAAATGTTCACACCGGAAATCGTCGCCACTTTGATTCCAGATGACGGCACGGCCGTGATCGGCGCGGCGTGGGATGGCACGGCCTTCACAGCGCCAGTGCCGGAAACCATTCCCCTGATCGATACGCAAACATTGCTTAAAAACCGTGTCGATTCCGAAGCCGAAAATACCCGTCTGAAATTCATCACCGGCGGTGCCGGACAAGCCCTTATCTATGAACGAAAACGGGCCGAAGCCGAAAGCTGGCTCGCGGCCACTTCGCCTGTGGCCAGCGATTATCCGTTGATCAAGGCGCGGGCCGAACGGTTGAATGCAACAACACCTGATTACGCGGCCGTGGCGACCGAATGGAAAACTAAAAACGATGTATGGATAACCAGCGCCGTTCTGATTGAAAATATCCGCGAAGGATCAAAAGAAGCCATCGACGCCGCCACAACGGCTGCGGATGCCATGACGGCCGCAAGCAATCTGACATGGCCTCAGCCTATATAAATCTGAAAAGGGAATACAATGACTGATCCGGTTATTTGGGAAGTTTTTGCGTGGGTGATCGGTTTGCTTTTAGGCTTCATCGGCCTGAATTGGGTTCATACCTATCGCAGTGATCAATCCTTACATGCCCGGATCAGCCGTCAGGGGCAGCGACACGATGATTACCGGTTGGAAGTTTCCGAAAAATACGCCTCTGTCGCCCATTTAAAAGAGGTCGAGAGCCGTCTGATCGACGAACTCAAAGGCCTGCGCAAAGATATTAAAGATTTGACCGGGGCCTTGCTTGAAAAAAATCAGGCTGTTTCATCAAAGCGCAAAGGAAGAAATTAAAATGGTTGACTGGGACAAACTGAAACAGGATCTGATCCGGGACGAAGGGGTGCGTCTGAAACCCTACACCGACAGCGTCGGCAAAATGACCATCGGCGTTGGTCGCAATCTGGATGACATGGGTATTACAGAATCCGAAGCCGATTATCTGCTGGAAAACGACATCGGACGCACCCGCATCGAACTGGACAGGGTTGTCCCGTGGTGGCGGGATTTGCCGGACGCGCCGGGGCGGGCGCTGGTCAATATGTGTTTCAATCTGGGCTGGCCGCGTTTGTCCAAATTCAAAAACATGCTGGCATCGTTACAGGCCGGTGATTTCGATGCCGCAGCCGGTCATGCGCTCGACAGTCGCTGGGCGACACAGGTCGGTGACCGCGCCACCCGCGTGGCTGATTTGATAAGGGGAGGGTGATTAAATTGATTTCATTGCCGCATTTGAAGCTGTGCTAAGATTTTATCAGGATGTCGGCAAGCCTCCAGCATTCCATTATACCAAATTGATAATGGAGTATCTATGTCATTACTTAAAACAAATGCTTTTTGGTCTTTAATATCTTTTATGTCTATCGGTGTTGAATATCCAAGAGCTTTCATGGAACCAGAATCTGTTTTGAAAACGCACATGGCCATTGGAATAGTTCCTGAAGGATCATTACATTCATTTCCAGCCGCAGAAACAGAAATAGAATTATCATCGGCGAAGTCGACAATTACCACAGGGCGTTTTCGGTTATCTCTATAAGTTTCAAATGCTTGGTTCAGGTGACTGTCCCCAAAACCATAACCTAGGGAAATTAACGCGTCAGACTGGTTCGCCAGCCTGTCCAATTCAGAGTAGTAGGTGCGAAATGGTCGCCGGGTAATTTGCGATGTTTTGCCGTGTCCTGCAATGATTACAGATTGTGGAAAAGTTATCCCTTCATCCGCGTGCACTGCACTTCGCCCCGCTGCATTCTGATTGAATTGGGTTTTTAAGTTTGGTTCCCATTGAATGTCATGGAGGTCGTATTTAGTATGGCGCATGTCGAAATGTACGGATCCATGAAGGTGAAGGATGCATGGCCATTGTTCCCGGTTAAAAAGTAATTTTTCATTGAAAATTCCTTTTTGATCAAAGCCGTTCTCAAGTCCAGGGATAGATTGATTAATAATATTATCGTAATTTACAGTAACCACGGAAAGTTCGAACTGCTTCGATAAAGTGGCAAAGAATTGCTGGATTTCACCAAGTTCTTTGGCTCTTTCGTTATGTAAGTGGCGGCATTTTTCGCGAAAGTTCTGTATGATTGTGTCTGTTAAAAAATCACTAAAATGTCCCCAGACATTTTGGTTTGCTTGATCAATAGTCCGCCCAAATAATTTAATATCTGGAAAATCATTTGTTTTGACCATGGCGCCTAAGGGAGAGGTAAAAATTCCTTTCGGATAAACCGCAGAAAGAAGAAATATTGAGTGCATGAGGTCTTCGAAATTTGGTGTTTGGCCTGTTCCGCTTTTGTCCCAATAGTCTTTCACAGTCCTTGCGAGCCAATTGTAAAGATTATTATCGGGTTCATTTGCAAGTGGGTAACGCTCTTGGGCTTTCTTTGAAAGGATATCGCCTACTTCTGATACGGAGGGCATGCCTAATTCAATGGATGCCCCTGCACCGGCAACGACCAACAATTTTTTTTTACTCATGGGCACTCTGGCAGGCTTAGAAGATTGTTTGGCTGTTCGCCGTCATTCTCGGTCTTGATGTATTTGTTTCCGGCCGCGCTGGTCGAGACAATAACCTTGACTTTGGTCAGTATTGTATTGCCAACATGAAATGCATTTGTCCCACTTTCAATTCTGTCGATGGCATCTTTTTGGCTTATTTTCCAGCGAGTGCCGTCGGCATTTGTCCCGCCAATAAATTGAATACGTTCATGTGCATTTTGTCGATCTGACTTGTTAATGCATTTTATTTCAATAGATGTTGCCATTTTAAAGTCCTTAATAAAATTATGGTTTCAGGAGTCCATAGGTAGTAATCGAAATCAAATTTCGCAAGTGGGATAGAAAATATTTTTTAAAAGGGGATAATGATGGATGATTTTTTAAAAGTTCTTGGCAAACTGTCGCCAACCATCGGCACGGCTTTGGGCGGTCCGGTTGGCGGTGCACTGGGGCTGGGCGTGAAAACGCTGGTGGCAACGATTACCGGCGAAGACGATCAGGACAAGGCGCTGGAACTGTTGCAATCCAACCCGGACCTGATGGCCCAGCTTGAAATGCGCATCCGCGAAGTTGAACTGGAAACCTTGCGCGTTCATGCCAATGACCGTGACAGCGCCCGCAAACGGGAAATGACGGTGGGCGGATATACCCCGACAATTCTGGCGGTGATCACATTGGTTTCGTTTTTCGGTTATATCGGGGTGGTGACGTTCCTGCCAAGCGGCGTCATCGATGGCCGCATGGATTTCGTCAATCTGGCCGTCGGCTGGTTGGGTGGATCGGCGACATCCGTGGTGGCTTATTATTTCGGCTCCAGCGCCGGATCGCGCGGCAAAGACGGCTTGTTGGCAAAGATGAAGGGTTAGCTTTTCTTCTTGTTATCCTTGTTATCCACCCCCGGCACATGCGGCCACATGTCTTCACCTTTTGCTAATCGTTCGTGCCATTTTTGATGGTTTTCAGGATCATTAATTAGCAAATAATTCAAGTGATTGAGTAAACGATAATCTATATATTTTAATGGAATTGATTCAGTTATAAGGCTGATGCAAGTCAAAATATCAACCAGAATAATAATAAAGAGTAGGATGCTCATTGCCCACCATGATAAATTTGGATTTTTGATTATATCGATGATGAGTATAATATGAATGATAAATATTGTTATGGATGCGAATAAAATAAGTAAAATGGAAATTGTGAACCAAATGACTTCATAAACCGAAGCGGCTTTTCCCATATGAATGCCATCAGGGTTTGGCATGGATACAATATTAAAGAAGCTTTTTACTCCGCCAGCAGAGAATGATAATTTTGCAAGCCCTCTCAGGTGTTTATTTTTAAATTTTACTTCTCCCCAGGCATCAATTACTTGTATCAATCGTTCTTGATATAGCTGAATTGAGCGAATAATAATTCCAATCAAGGAAGAAAATAACAGCAAATATTCTTTGAACTGATCAATTTTTTGTACTGTCATCTGAATAATTGGAACGGAAAAATCTTCAGTCGCAAGGTTAGCCAACAAAGCTAAAATAATAATAATATTAAATTTGGTTAAATTTCCGCGAAAGGTGTTTAATTCCCGGTATCGCTGATCAATTTGTCGAACAAAATTTTCATTAAAGTATTCATCGCTTGTGATGGTTTTTTGAAAAACAGCACGGGCTTTATCTGTGTTTTTTAATTTTATTGTTTTTGTTAAATCAGTCATCATAAACTCTAAGTTTTAATTGGGATAATCAAAATTCGGCTCCATCTCCATTTATATGATGACAGAGCCGAATTCTATTTATAGATTGGCGATTAGTCGTCGCCCGCCATATGATCCAGATTGTTGTTGTGTTGATTATCCGGGTTTGTTCGTAAATGCGGTTTGGCATGTGATGGCCGTACCGAATGGGCATTTTTGATTTCACCGCGATCTGCCATATCCATGGCTGTTTTAAGCGGGGTAAAGCCTACATTGCCTTTAAAACGAACTTTAGTGATATTGCCTTTGCTGTCTGCTTGGGCATCTATAACCGTCTTCTTCATGAGTTTAACTCCTACTTAAAAAGTTGGAACGTCGCCCTTGACGAAGAATCGCGGTAATGCAATAAAAGAGTACAATACTTTTCTCTATCCGCGGACGACGCAAAAATTGCGGAAGGAATTCTTAAAAGTCGGGGCTGCAACCCCGGCTTTTTTTATTTCGTCAAATTTAATATACATCAAAGCGATAACATCATCAACGTTGAAATAATCAATAAGTTGTGGTTATCCCTATGTTCTCCCCCATTATCCACACAACATGTTGTAGGTCTTGGTTTTGGTCTCTTTTTACCCGGCCTCCCTGTGGATAACTTTCGGAATAGGATTGCTGGGTGGCTCTACCACACGCGTCGTCGCCCACTATTTTGGCTCCAGCGCCGGATCCCGCGGCAAGGATGAAGGGTTAATTTTATTTTTTCTCACGCCTATATTGTTCCGGGCGCGTAAATGTACCGCCCCATATGCCCAGCCCGGCGGCCTTGGCGGCGTCTTCGGCGGTCACGTACCGTTTTGAATACCGGCGATAGGCCACGGCCAGTCCTTCCCGGACCATCACCCGGCCAACGTCTTCACCACCCGACAGGCACACCGATATGGCTCTTTTATAACGGCCTCTGGTTACGACCTGACAGGTCGCATGCCTGCCGTTGATCAGCGCCTTTAAACGTGCCGCGGCAACCTGCCCGCACGGCCAGTCGTTGTCGTCCTGATCTTTGCAAGTTTGCGACCACTCCGGCGCATCTACCCCGGAAAGGCGAACCTCGATCCCTTGCCGGGAACAGCGGCCATTCTTCTTCGGCCCGTCCGGTCCAATCACCAGACTGTCCCCATCGATCGCGCAGGCTTGGCCTGCGATCGTCGCCGGTTTCGATTGCGCCATTGCAGGTCCGTTGGCCGTCAGACCAACAAATATGGTCGTAAAAATTAACAAGGTAAGGGCTTGCATAAAAGTTTTCCAAAATGACGATAACTAGCAGTATAACACATGAAATCAGAAAAAGTTTTCCAAACTAACATATTGATACTGAATAAATAACATCCGTATCATAATCCGCGTGTCGGGGGTTCGAGTCCCTCCTCCGCTACCAATAAACAAGCCCCCCGGCGAAGCTGGTAGGGCTTTTTTGTTGGTGAGGGGGATCGGGCGAGGGCACCGTGGTTCGGAAAAACGGCGCGAGGCGTTTTTAGACATCGAGCCTGCGAGATGGTCCTGAAAGGATGAAAACAGACTTTTTAGTTTGTTTTCACAACTCCCTCCTCCGCTACCAATTAAGCCCTGTGGCCGGGCGCGCGTTTTGAGACTTTTTCAGCCCCCTTTTGAGACGTAATTTTATTAGGTTTTCATGTGCAAAGGCTTACACAGCCTCAAAAACGATAATTAAATTGTTTCAAGTTTATTTAAATTGTGTATTGCATAAAATAGTATTTTGGCGTGAATTGTTATGCAATTTCAACGCATTGCACTAACTTGAAACAATGTTTTTAAAATTTTGCTCGGGGTTCAAGTTAATGGCTACAACTTGAAACTAATTATTTGTGTTTGCAGTGTTCAAATTTAATTTTTATTGAACATTCCCTTATATGTGGTCATGGGTTATAGTTCACTTGTTCAAGCAAGACAACAACCCACAATTCAAAGGTTATTATGAATACAATTGTTAAAACAAGTCTGGTTTCTTTGTTCCTTTTAGGGACCAGTGTTACCTATAATACACCTTTGAAAGCGGGGGATGATTACCCCATAAAAGGGTTAGGCATGGTCGCCAAAGAAGAATATGCCAAGCTTTCAGATAAAAAGGTGGCCATTGTTCGCAAAGCCGTTAAATTTCTATTTGATACATGCCCCGGTTTAAAATGGCAGATTGACAGGTCCGCCAATCAAAACTTGTACCTTAGTGAATTAGGGAATGATTTATGGGTTAATGAATTACTAAATGATTTTGGTTGGGTTTCTGGTGTATTTATCGAATGGAATGGTGAAGAGTACGTTGCATTGGGTCAAGGTGTTGAGGGTAAGCCATCGGGCATTTATGCTTATGGTCCTAATGCCCAAGAATTTTGCAAAATGGAAACATTTCCAAAAGGCTTAATGTCCGAACCAATGGACGTTTCATCCGTTTTTAAATAACAATTCTTCACAATGTAAAAATCAAGGTCGGGGTGCATCCCGGCCTTTTTTTATGCGGTGGTGGGAATCTCCATCCACCGTTTATCGTCCAATTCCGGGGTTTCGATTTTCTTGCCGTTTTTGATCATCTGTTTGTAGAAAAAGGCGGTACCAGTTTCCTGACATTGATCGCGCAAGGCGCGTGCCCAATTAAGTTCAAATGGGCGGCAGTTCGGGCCGCTTTCAGCACCGCAAATTACCCAGTCCAGATGTGCTATAAACTTATTTAAATTCACTTCCTCAAGTTGCGGTTCAATAGATAGTCCACGAATTTTTGCGGGGGTGTCCAGTAACTTGTGAATGTTCCGATCTGCTTCTTTCTGATTGACGACGGTGACCAGCAGCCATACATTTTGGTAACCTCTGCCCCAGTCGGCGGGCAGCATTTTTTTAACATTGCCAATGCGTTTTGTTAAAATAATCCAGTCCAGATTTGGTGTGGCCTTAATCAGTTCAAACAAATCGGTGCGCCATTTCTCGGGAACACGGTTGTCGAATACGTCGGCCATTGATGCGCAAAAAACTTTCGTGCGGATGCCCAATTTTTCAGCTTTCCGGTTCCATCTTAATGGCAGTTTCCAGTTGGCGGCACTGGTCCGTTCCGGCAAGTCGTCACCATCCCACCTCGTCCCGCCAAACCGTTTGTCTATCGCAGCGGCGTAGCAATTATCACAGCCCGGCGACACGCGAAGACATCCGACCCACGGATTAAACGTGTTATCTGTCCATGCGATTTTTGAGTTTTCCGCCATGCTTTAAAGCCTTTTGCTGGTTTTGGGTTTTGGGTTTTGGTTTTTGTTCAACGGCGTGCGTGGTTGCGACCCCATCAATTTTAAGATGTTTCATATCAATATGAATGAAGATGGCCGCGAACTGTTCACCGGTTGGGAATGTTTCGCGGATGGCCGGATTTGCTTGTGGGCCAACAACTTTAAAACCGGTAATAACGCCATATAATCGGCGGGCTTTACCATAGCCATATGACAACGTAACCGCCCGACCACGGCGGCATGTTTTTTCATTCCATCGGGGGCCATACACGCGATATTCAATGGTTTTTTTACACTGTTCAAAGGCTTCGAACCATTTTGCTTTTAAGGGTATGAATAATGGTTTTTCAGTCATTTTATTTGCTCCTCGTTATTCATCAAACGGGTGTGGGTTGTCAGTGTCGCTTACATATTCAATACCCGCTTTCACGCCTTGTTCGTAAGACATGCCCGGGAATACAGTTTCACCGTTTTCTTCGGCGTCCAAACACTTGTTTAAAACATCATTAATTTGGTCTTCTGTTGGTTTGTTTTGCATTTCATTTATCCTTATGTTGGCGATGGCCAAGTTAGATTATTTGCGGCCGTTAATGCATCGGCCGCCGTTGTTGCGGCATCAACGGCTTCTTTGGCACCTTCTCGAATGTCTTCGATTGCAGCCGCCACACCCATCCATGCATCGGCCAAGGTTTTCCATTCCGTTGCAACTGCCGCATAGTCCGGCGTTGTGGCATTCAAGCGTTCAGCCCGCGCTTTGATCAATGGATAGTCGGTGGCCGATGGTGATGTGGCTGCCAACCATTTTTCGGCTTCTGATCTTTTACGTTCATATATAAGTGCCTGACCTGCACCACCGGTGATGAATTTAAGGCGGGCTTTTTCGGCATCGGAATCAATGCGATTTTTCAGCATGGTTTGGGTTTCAGTTAGTGTGATGATTTCGGGTGCGGGCGGCGAAAAAACCGTGCCATCCCACGTTCCACCAATGATGGCGGTGCCATCATCAGGCACCAATGTGGCGACAATTTCAGCGGTGAACAGGGCGTTAATATCGCCACCTTGATCATTGATCATTTCAACGACTTTGCTGTTTTCAATTCTTGCGTAAATCATTATTTATACTCCCTAATAATTATATAACCGGCACCGCCAACGCCGCCGTTTCCACCGGCACCACTGGCACCGTATGATCCACCGGCTCCGCCGCCGCCATTCAATCCTGTGGTACCTGTAACAGCGGTCCCATAGACGCCTTTACCGCCACCCTCACCGGCACCCGAACCGGAAGCATTGTCAGAAACAAGGTCGCGATTTGCTTGCTGTGAACTTGCGCCGCGTAAGTTCAAATCACCGCCTGATCCTATACCACCACTCACGGGCCAACCGCTGTCACCACTTCCGGATCGGATTGCACCTTCGCCACCTGTGGCGCTAAGATAAGCCCCAAATGAGGATGAACCGCCTGCTGATCCATTCGTTGCACCCGCGCCAGCAGCGTCAGCACCCAAGCCACCAAGACCACCTGTGCCAACTGTTACCGCAACACTTGAAACAGCGGATACGTCAATGATTTTTGATGATTTTCCTCCTTCGCCGCCACCGGCACCGACATGATAATCAGGATAGCCACCACCACCGCCACCACCGCCAGCTTTAACTTCGACTTCGATTTTTGTGGTTCCGGCGTCTTTGTTCCATGTACCGGAAGCCGTAAACACTTTAACCGACTGCAACACACCACCGGCATTCGCCAAAGCATCAATATCGACATATAAAACGGTGGCTGATTTGGCGATACCGATTTTAACAATATCGACGGGGATGGTTTCTGTGATTGCGCCGGGTGTTGTGGCATCTAAATATTGTTTTGCGCCCGGTGTCATGCCGGATAAAAGGCCCGCCGGGGTTTCGCCAAAGGCAATAACTTGGGCGTTCGTTACATCGGCAATACCGATGGCTTGGTTAAGGGTGGTTCCATCGGCCACGGCCTCGTCAAATCGAGAATTTGGGCCATCAAAATAAACGGGTTTTCCATCGGTGACGGACGCTTCAAAAGTGGCATTTTCAATAATGATTTTATCTTTGGAAACACCGGATAAAGCAGCGGCGATAAGACTTTGAATAGCACTGGCCAATTGCGTGTTGTTGGCGGCATCGGGTGTTAGACCAGCCGTCGTAATGACGTTTACAATTTCACGCTGGGGGACTTCGACAGCTTCGCCGGGGATGGCTGAACCTTCGATGCCTTGGGCCGGGTCGCCGGTGATATATGGGTCATTGGCGGCACCGCCAACGGGTGGATTATATTTCATAATTAAATTCCTTCCTGATATGCAAATGAAAGTTTGATATGGGCGTGGTTGATTTGTGGAATTTTACATTCCAAGGCTTTGGCCGGGGTGATGGTTAAAAGTTTTTCACCACACCGGGAAACGCCGGATTTAAACCGTGTGGCCCGGTCACCAAGAACTTTTATTGTCAGCCAAAAACGGCTATTGGCCGACGTGGTTTGGTGTTGGCCATCGCCACATTTTGAAATGCCGCATTGGAACGGGCGGCGTTCGATGACTTCCACATCAAAGCCTAAATTTTTACTAATTTGAACGATGGCGGCCGGGTTTAAACTTGGCACGGCTGTTAGTTTTCCGACCAAGGCCGTGCGGCGGTCTTCGGTGGTTACCGGGGCAAATTCCGGGCAATCAGGTAAACCATGATCGGTTTCCCATTCGGGTAATAAATCCGATGTGGTCGCCGGGTTGGATTCTGTAATCATTTTGTTAGTTAAGGCGTATTCAGTGGCCAATTCTTCGGCAATGGGTGTGATGATGCCATCCCGGTTGGGTGTGTTTTCACGGGGGAAGGCCGGACCTTGTGGCAAGGCCGCGTTAATGGCGTTTTTAAAATCTTCGGCGGTTTTGTCTGTCATGATTTTATCCTTAAACCGGCGGGGTGATTGTGCCAAAAATGGCAAGTTCGTTGATGGTGCAAACAACGTTATCGGCAGGGCTGGTTAGTTTATGATTGTTTTCACCAACGGCTTGGGAAATGGCTTCATCAATCCAATCTTTATAAATCGTGGCACCGGGGGTGGCTTTGGCCCGCAACATTTCATTCACCCCGGTTGCGATATTGGCCAATGTTGTGGCGTCGGCTGGGGTCAAAACTTCAAAAACTAAATCAATTATTTTGGCCGTTGGGGCGACAACAAACACATCTATTCCACCGGGCCGTCCGGTTAATTGATTGGTGATGGGGTTGATATGGCTTTCAATATGGTCTTCGACGGCTTGGCGTAAAGCTTCGGTGGGGATGGGGCCGCCGAATGCATCATCAGATGAAAAACGCACGGTAACGGTACCCAATCCCATTTCTTTATCAGAATGCCATGCGGCGATGACGCCCGGCACATCGGTGGCCCAAACCACGTAATCAGAGCCATGACCGGCTTGTGGCGGGAATGATTGGCGGAATAAAACGCGGGTTCGGAACGCTTCGATTTCTTCTAAATCAGTACCACCGGTGATGATGGCCGTTGTGGTGGCCGTGCTTTGAATACCAGCAATGGGATTGATTAATGATAGGTTTTCATTCAATGCTAAATTACCGACAATGCCCGGCATCGATGCGGTCACATTAACCGCGCCAACACCATTTAAAATGTTAATTTCACTATCGGTTAGGTATTCGCGGCCATCGCCATGACGGATGATGGTAGCGGCCGCAACGGTTGCGCCATCGGTACCAGTGAATGTGATTTGACCGGTAGCGGATTGGGCGGGTTTTCGAATCAGTCCATAATTACGGGCTTTGATAATCAGGTTTTCTTCGGCGGCCGTGGTTGAATGGATTTGTTGGGCTTGATACAAAATGTGGGTGTGCGCGTCGTCAACTTCGGCGGCAACTTCGGCGGACAATGCGGCCAAATTGCTTGCCCGGCCGGGGGTCGTGGTTAAACCCAAACGCGTGGCCATGCCGTCACGCAATCGTTGTTCACGGTCTGTTAAAGGTGTTTTTTCAAAGCCCATTATTGGATTTCCTTAAACTGATATTGGTTACTAATATCGTCATAAACGATGTTAAACCGGCGATTAAACGGGGCCGTGGATAAAAGAATGGTAAGGGTGCCTTCGATGCGGCCCCGGGTGGCGGCTTTTTGGCAATTGGCATCAACGCCGGTGACATAATCAAAACCACCGTCCCGGCCGCCAACCATCCAAAGGCATGCGTTTTTTAAAATATCGGCCACCCGGGCGGGCATGTCGGGTGTGATTTTTTCGCGTTGTAACAACCACAATAATGAACCGTCCGGGGCATCATCGGTTAAATTTGTTGACCAATGGCCACGGGGATCATCGCCGGGTTTGATTAAATCATCGGGGGCGCGGCCGTCACGAAACAACGAATGAATAAGGGCGGTTTCAAGTTCATCACCAAGCACCAAATCTGTGCCATCGTGGGCAAAGTCAAAGCCGGAACCGTCAGTATTAGTAAATGCAAAATCTTTGGTCATTCAGGCACCTCGGGCGGTGAGATTGGGAAAGTCGTGCCGGGGGTTTGACCGATTGTGTAATTATCAATATAGGTTTGGAACATGTTATAGCCAAATCCATTCGTGCCATATTGATATAAATCTGTCGCACGGCCCAAAATAACTTTGGCTTTGAATTCCAGTTTTTGACGGGCGTTGATGGTGATATTTTCCCCGGTCATGTCGATGTTGCCAGGAGCGTTTATTGTCATGCCACCATCGGCCCGTAATTTAATGATTTGGCCGTGAACGGACCATACATCAACTTCGCCCGGTTTGCGGTTTGTGGGTTCAAGGCGCGGGTCACAAATGGCGATGGCCACTAATTGCCCGCGTTGTCCCAAAATGGCATTCATGAAAGGTTCGGCACCGGGCATGGGGCTAGTCGACAGCCCATAATTTTGCGCGTGTTCGATATTGTCCGATGTTTCGCCTGCCAAACCTGTGACTTGGATGGTTTGCATTTTCCCGGCCGGGGCGACATGAACCACCGTTAAAGTGCCGCGTGTAAACATTAGACGCATGCGTACACGAATTGAATTTAATGAAGTTCTTAATTGTTCTTTGAGTTCCCGTAACGTCATGACCAGCCGCCTTTGCTTTTTTCTGGAACAGCAATTAATTGATAGGCCGATGGGTCAACAACCGTTAGATCAACGGTTTCAGATTGGTTGGCTTTAACGGTAAAGACACAGCGTTTGATCATCATTAAATCGTTTAGGCCGCTAATATCATCACGGACTTCGCACGTTTGATGAATGCCCCATAACGGACCGCCGGTGGATTGTCGCCATCCAGCAATTCCAAAAGTGTTTTGCCGGGATTGACCAGCGGCTAATGATGCGGTGTGTGTGGCCAATTTTTTGGCGGCTTCGATATCGCCCGGTTCATCGGGAATGATAATTTTAGGGCTGTATTGTTTAACGGTTGGGTCGCTAACGGTGGCGGTAATTTTGCTATGTTCGTTGGCCCCCCAATTGGCACCGGCCGATTGATTGCGAACAATGTATTGGCTGTTTTGATTTTCTAAACCGTTTGAAAACCGTGACGAAAAAGCGTTGCCGTTTTTGCCAAAACTTATCGACCCGGCGGCACGGGTGGCGGCCGTGGCATTGGCCAAGATCAAATTGCCGTTGATGTCGGCATAATGATAAAGCCCACGGTGGCGGCATAACCGTTTGATGGCTTCGTTGGCGGACTCACCCGGTGTGACTGTGAACTTTTCAAAAACTTGGCCAACGGGGGCAGTGTTGGAAACGGAAATATCAAAGGGGGCGCAAATGTCATTTGCAATTTTTAAAGCGTCCACATTTTTCCATTCGGCCGGGTCGTTTAATACGTCGCCTTTGAATAACAAGGCGGTTTTATCGCGGCCGGAAACAGTTAATGTGAAACCGTCGGCCGTGGCTTCTAAATCAATATTGTTTATGTAACCGGTGATGACTTTTTCACCACCCAATAATAATTGGCAATTGTCGCCTTTTTTAATAGGCGGCACGGCGGCGGTATTGGGCGATGGCCACCCGCGCGTTAATTTTAAACTAAATTGACCGAACACGCTTTCAATAGACCGGGTGACGGTGGCGTCTTGCCAGCCTAGCCATTTTAAATTGTTGACCAATAGGGTTATTTCAGACATTTACTTAGGCCTTCACTTGAAAAAATAACGGCGTGGCGGTGGGCGTAAATGATGGATGGGCAATGGCGTTTCGGGCGGCCAATGTTTCGGCGGTGTCAATGTTTTGGGTCAAACGGTATGACAGCACACGGGCCGGTGTGACTGATTGCGGGATATAGCTTTGCATGGTGGGTAATTCGCTGGCACGTTCGGTGATGTCACGGTAAACGGCGTTTCGTAACGTGCGCACCGATGACCGGAACTGATTAACGGCTACGGGGTCAACACCGGCGGCCGGTTCGGTGAATGCGATTTCATCCAAACGATTGGTAAGTACATCGCGGGTGGCGATGGCTTCGGGTAATGTTTTGAATTTGATTTCACTGGATAATTTTGATCCATCAACCGCCAAGCCTAAATCAAATAATTCGGCAATGGTATCACGGTTGGCTTGGCTGTCCGTGTTTGACAATTCAGGCGCGGTGGCAAAACCGGTGGCGGTTTTAATCACCGATGATGCGCTTGGATTATATAAACCATTATTAACCAACCCACGCACCCCACCATTTAAAGAAACGCCGGCAATCATTTTTAAGGCCGATGCGGGACTTGTGGCCAAGTTCGACCATTGATTGGTGACGCTGGTGACGGAATTGGCAAAACCGTTAACCGTTTTGATGGCATTAACGGGACCTGCAATAGATGCGCGTAATGATTTAACGGCGTCAATACCAGAAATAATTTTTGACGGTGTGGCCCCGCTGATTTTGGATGATGCGGATGCCAACGCATCGGTGAATTTTGTCAAATCACTTTCGGCGGCGGTGACAACGGCGGGGTTGGTTGGGGATTTAAAACCAAATGCGGCGGGGGCGGCGGTTTCGGTGGCTTTGGCAGCGGTGGCCACGGCGGCTTGGGTATTGACTTGGGCCGTTGGTGTAATCGCAGAATTTGAACGGATGAAAGTGACAGTATAATCAGCAACGCCCAATTCACTGAAATCTTCATCTTGTTTAATCGTTTCAATTTGAACTTGGATTTCACCGCGTGTGGGATGGACCAAGGTCCCCGGTCCGGTTTTTTTAAAGGCGTCTTCTAATGCGGTGCGTCGGATGATAAAATCATCACCAATGACAAAGATGATCAGTTCAATGCGGTCATCACTTAAACCCATATCGGTAACCAAACCTTGGTCTTGGTATGGGTATTCTTTGACATCGACACGGTGGCTTATCCGGTAACCCGAACGCGCCACATGAAAAGGCACACCCCGGAACGATGCCGGGCGGTATAGGTCTAAATCAATCATGGATTTTCCGCCATCAGGCCGCCCATATCGGCATGGCCAGTTGGAAACGGGCGGTTTTGATTTTTGTCTTTTAAGGCGTTGGTGTTGTCGGCCAAGGTTCGAGCATGGTTGGCTAACGCATCGGCCATTTTTGCATTGGCGGCGTTGGTATCTATTGGCTTATTGCTTTTGAAATAATCAAACAAACTTGAAAGGGCTTCTTCACCGGCATAGGCCCCGATGCCACCACCAACCAGTCCACCCACGGCCGTGCCGACGGGTCCAAAAACGGAACCGCCAATGGCACCTAATTTGGCACCGGCCAAACCGCCAGCCAACATGCCGCCCGATGAGACAACGCCCCGGGTGTCGCCTTGGATCGCGGCGCTGCCTAAACTGGCCGCACCAATAACACCGGCCACCGGTCCGACACGGGCGAATTTAGTCAAGCCGCCAAGGTTCGATAGACCGCGCCCTAGACTGCCAAGTTTTGCTACATTACCAAGTTTTGAAAGACCACGGCTTAATTTGCCAAACCGACCACGGCCACCACGACTGGTTAACGATTTGCGGCGTTTGCCCCGGCCTTTGCCACCATCCCCGGCAAAGTCCGAGCCACCATTTGCGCCGGGCCAATTGGTGACCAGCACCGGTTGGGCTGTGGCTTGACTTAGTGCATTTCCAATGTTTTTGCCACGCCCGCCTTTACCGCCACGGAAAGCTTGCACCGCACGGAAACCACCGGCGACACCACGGGCAGCTTTATTAACCGCCCAAATGCCAGCGGCGGCAGCGACGCCTTTACCAGCAATGTCAAAAAGTTCATTAAGTTTTTCAGGTTCGATTGAATTGATGGCGTCGGCTAAATCTTGAACGGGCTTGGCTAAATTTTGATTGGCCATACGCTGCATGGCGGCGTTAAGACTTTCAATGGCGGCGGTGGCCGTAGTGGCTTTGTTGGCGGCATCTAATAACAATTGTCCGGTGTTGCCATTCATGCCTAAGAATTGATCAAGGTTTGTTGTTTGATCGTTGTTTTTGAAATCTGTAACTGACACCTTTAAAGCTTTTACGGCTTCATCGCCAAAATTTTTGCTAATAATAGATAGTTTGCCACCGCTTCGGGCGATGATGGATTTAATAATTTTATCAAGGGCTAAAAATTCTTCGCGGCCTTCAGCCAAAGCTTTTTGATCAAAGACCGTAATGCCAGATTTTTCAAAATCTTTGCCTTTAACCGCAATTTCTTTAATTAAGCCTTGAATTGCGGTTGATGTTTCGGCGGCGTTGTCGGTGGCTTGTTGCGTAACTTGGGCCAATGCGCCCAATGTGCGAACAGCACCCATGCCTTTTTGTCCCATGGATGCCATGGCCGCTAATAATGGCCCGGCTTCGGCGGCCATGTTTTGCATGGTAAACGCCCCGGCTTTGCCTTGTTCGGTTAACAATTCTAACGCTTCGGCCACCTCTTTTGGGGCTGTGATATCCAACTTGGCCAGCCCGGCAATGACCGCGCCAATATCGGCACCTTGGGCACCGGTGGCGCGGATGGCCAAACCAATGTTGCGTAAATTGTTGGCGGCTAAATCAAAGTCACCTGTTTTTTCAATGATGGCATCAAAGGCCGCTAATAATTTTGTCGGGTCTAGGCGCACGTCTTTGGCTTGGGCAATTGTAAACAACGCGGTTTTTAGTTTGACTATTTTTTCCGTTGATAGCCCGGCTTGGACTTCGATGTCTTTTAATCGCCGGTCAAAATCAGCAACGCCCCGGGCCGCAATCCCTAAACCGGCACCCGATATTAAACCGGTGTAACGGTTGCCCAATTTATTGATGCCGTTCGATAGGCCAACGGATGCCACCCGTAATTTTTTTAAATTACGGGCTGAACGTGTGGTCATGCGGTTGATGGCCCGTTCCGATTTTTTGGCATTGCGGGCCAAATCTCCGGTTAGGTTGACTTCGACGTTGGCGGAAAATTCAGTCATTTAATTTGGCCAGTTTTTTTATGTATCTAATTATTTTCCAAATAGGCATCTTGCCCACGGTATTAATTGGCGTATGGGATATGCGGGCCAAGCCCAACATTTGTAATTCAATGTCGGCCACAGAATTTAAAAGCCCCACCCCCGACAAATAACCGGGGCACCGTTTATTGATCACCACCGCCGTTAGTATCGTTTCCGGCGATGGTTTCAGGTCGCCCCGAATTGGGGTCTTCGCGTTCAAGATATGCCGCATCCACGATTTCAATGGCATTAATTAACGCTATGTAATCGGGTTCCGTTAAACGGCGTAAATCAGATAAATTCATTGGTCCTGAAATACTGCTACCATCACCGAAATATAATTTTTCAACTTGGCGGCGGACCCGTTCGGCCGTGGCCAAAGTTGGGCTTGCGACCACTACGGCTTCACCAGTGAGCGTGATTTGCACCTTTTCCGCATCGGTGGCGGCATCGATGGCCGACCCGGCTGTTAATGCTACCAAATCAAGACTGACCACATGTTTTTTGCCAAGGGAAACCGGTGTTAATAATTTATGATTTTCCATTATACTTTTTCCGCCTCTGCGCCTTCAAATGATATCGCCCATTTTGAACTTTCACCGTCGGTGAAGCCGGGGTCTTCGACCATGACCATTTCGGGTATGATCCATTCGTCCCCTGTATCCACATCCGATACGCGGGCAGTCAGGGTTTTATTTTGTGCCATGGATTTAAGATCAATGCCGACAATCGGGATAATGTCGCAAGACATTGTTGATTTGTTGGGAACGGAACTTGACCCCGCCCAACCGCGTGGCCCCATACGTCCTTTGCCAACTGTGAACCCGGGTGTGAAATTAATAGACCCGCCTTCGCTTTGTAATTCTTGGCCATCCACTGTAATGACGGCTGTACCATTAATTTGTGCCATTTGTTTATTTCCTTATTCTAAATTAATTTAAAAGCGGCGCGGACGGCCAATTGATGGAATTGGTCAATGGGCCGGGGGCGGTCAAAAACATCCAAGCGGCCGCGCATGTCGGCATTTTTATTGGCAATGATGTCTTGTTTGTAACCATCAAAATCATCCATCAAACCACGGTCCATCATTAGTTTGTAATGGGCTAAAAATTCCGCAATACCGGTTTCAGGTGTGATAATGTTTGATGACAAGCCAGCCGCCGGGTGACCTGATACGGCCAATTTGTGGCGCGGATATTTAAGTTGAAAACGATTAATCACGGACCGCCGATAATAAGACATGAGCATCACTGTGTTTAACGATTTATAAGCTTGGTCTTCGGCACCGGCTTCGTTGAGGTTGTAACTTGTCACCGCGCGGTGAATGCGGACCTTGCCATCATCACCGATAATGTTGGTTGAACAGCCATTTCTAAGCAAGGTTTCGCGTTCGGCACTTAAACGGCGTTGGCCTTCGGGTGCGCCCATGATGCCGATTAATTCCAATGTTTGAAATGGGCGGCCCGGGTCGATGGCACCATAAAATGAAGCAGTCCCGGCGACGGATGCGGCCCATTGCCACGGTGGTGTGGCGGCGTCTTCGTCGGTATCCATGCAAATGTAATTTTGATCATTTCTGGAAAGCACGTGTGTCGTTAATGCGGCGACACCTTCGCGCTTTCCGGTATAGACGCGGCCATCCATAGCACGTAATGGCCCCCATCGGTCATCTAATTCGGTGCGTAACAAATCAAGGTTAACGGTATCGGTGTAGGGAATAGCATAAGCTTGGTATTGTGTTAAATCATCCAAGGCATCTAGGCCAAGTGTGATGTCAGGATTTCCCGCGCCACCGGACATGGCGACAACGGCAAATGTTATGCCACGGGTTCCGTAATCGTCTTTGTAAAAGCGGTCCAGTAGGGAAATATCGTTGCCGGTTTCGCCTTTCCATTTACAGGTTAATGTAATCGCGGCCCCCACGTTATTGGCAACAACGATTGATTCCAGGTCATTGTTAATGAGTGTAACCAAACGCCCGGCGACGGATGCGGCCAGTTCACCGGATGTAATACCGATTTGATAACGTTTATCGCCAATATAAATAGGTTGCGTACTGCTTGCCGTTGCCGTTCCGGTAATTGTAATAGTGCCGATGGCGGCCACACCGGCGGGGTTATCAGCCAAGGGTACAACAAGCAATTCTTGGTATGGGTTTACAGCGCGTAATGATTTGACCATGGCATAAAGCATGCTATCCGCACCGTAGCGGGTTTTGGCTTCGGCGGCGGTGATGATCATGTCCATTTGCCCGGCGGTGGCTTGTGCAGCCGTGCCCATTTGCCCCATTAGGACAATACGTTGTTTAAAAATGGGCAACCCTGTTTTGGAAAGGCTCGGGTCAATTTCCATATAGATGCCGGGGCTAAAAATATCCAACGGCACTTGATTAAAACTAATGGGTGGCATGGTGTTACTCCTGATCCATGGGTTTGGATGATTTAAAAAATTATTTATCTGTGCTTTTTGCTGGCTTGGGTGGTTTTGAAATGACGGCTTCACCGCGTTTGACGTAATTGCGATAAAACCGGGAATTGGGAACATACATCCCGCCGTCGGTGATCGGTTGGCCATCATCGGGATTGGGAATAGTCATTCCGGGTTTTGGCGTTAAGAAAATTTTGTTTGGCATTATGGCGTTTCCTTTTGCGCGATTGCGGTTTCAATATTGGGTGTATCAATGCCGCCGTTAACGGCATCGGCCGGTGTGGAATGGCTTTGAATATCTGTGAAGTCGTCCAAATTTGCATCAATGGGTTCATCGGGTAACCAAATCAGGCGGCCCGTAAACGGGATGGCGTACACGGCCAAATAATTGCGGCGGGTTTTAGCGTTAAATAAATTATTGATGCCGGTGGCTTTTAACGGTTGTGACAAAATGGGTTGGCCAGTAGCGTCATGGCCATGAAAAGCCGACAGGGCCGAATAAACAAAATTGATTAAATTATAGGCCCCGATATGGCGGCCACCACGGCCGCCTTGGCGGGCCATGTCATCGTCTAATGAATTGCTTGCACATAACACCGAAGCTGTCACTTCGTATTCACCGCCGACGTTCATTTTACGTTTTAACGTTAGGCCAGAAATCACCACCCACACGGCCGGGCAACTTTGCGCGATGGCTTCAAGTTTGGCTTCGTCCAATTGCCCGCCATATGCGTCAATGTGAATTTTTAGCTGCTTGGCCGTTGCGGCATCGGTCAAGGCTTTTTTAATTGCGGTTTCAAGGGCGGCTATAGTCATGATTTAATATGCCCCCCGGTGGCTGGCCAACATATGATCGGCAATGGTGCCGCGAATTGAATTGATGTCGTCTTTATTGATGCCCAAAAATGGCCGTGCCGGGATTGTTACTTGTTTGGCAAAAACGGCTTTGCCTTTGACGGTGAATGCCAACACTTTGGCTTTTTTGGGTTTAATTGTTGCGCCAAATTGATGGGTTTTTGCTTGAATTCTATTTGTTCCCACACGCACGGTTGAGCCATTGACATCATAAGTCATGGAATCACGCATCAGGCCGCTATCGACCAGCGGGCTACCGCCCCGTTTGACCGGTGCCCACGGTTGGCCATCGGGACCACGGCCTTGTTCAAACCGGGTTTGCACGTTGGAAACCAAAGCAACACCAATGGCGTCCAACATCACGTCTTTATCCGTGGCATCGTTTAAAAACTTTTGCACACGCTGTGACAGGCGGCCAAGTTTGGTAATGTCAACTTTAATGGATGCGCTCATGTCCGGCGGCCCATCATACCAATTGAAAAAATAGATGCGGGTTTATTAAAGGCCGGGCTATCGGTGGTACCGGAATTGATACCTAGATCAATAACACCATCGGCAATTTGTTTTAAAAGCTTGCTTGCGTTTTTATAACGGGTTTCAACTTCTTCGGTACTTTGTCCGGAATAAAGATTGTAGCGGGCAATATCACAGGAAATTTTAATCAATACGGCGGGCGGATTGGATAATGGTGTTGTGTAACGCCTTGTTAAAATGGCGTCAATTTCGGCGGCTGCATCTTCCAAGGCAATTTGTAAAACCGTATCATCAACGACCGTGGCCGTCGGGTCATTGGCATTGGTCAAGTCCACCAATTCAGTGTCTTTAAATCGTTCTTTTAAATGGGCTGGTGTTGCGTATGACAAAATCATTTATCCGATTTAAGGGTTAAAGGTGTCGGTCTTTCCCGACTGTCAGGCCAATTTTTGGGTTGGTCACTTCCCACCAACTATATTTTAAGCGTTGGGTTTTTCGGGGCTGTATGATTGCCAAGCTGCATTCACTTGTGTTGCAGAAATCAGACTTGGATCAACTTGGCCTTTTAACAAAGCCTCAACAGCACGGACTTTGGGGTGGCCATCGTTTTTAAAGTCATCCTGTTTTAGTTGGGAAAGAACGGCGGCAATTTCTTCGATGACTTCGGCTTCGTCCATAGCCGTTGGCGTGTTAGTCGTTGTGGTATTTGGCTTTGGATTGGTCGCCGTTGCCGAAGTGGCCAAGATCAAAGAAAAAATGGTGACAAGTTCTTTGGCTTGTTCTTCGGTCATTGGCAGTTTTGAACCGACGCCGTGAACTTTTCCTTCGAATTTAACAGGGGAAAGCACTTGATAATTTGGCATGATTTTGACTTCCTTTTAATTCGGGCTATTAAATCGGGGTTTGGATAAGGAAACCGGCATCCGCGCCAACGATGTACGGTTGACGTTCATAGGTGACCGGGTAAAGCCAAGATTTGGGTTTGCGTTCAAAATACGGTTCTTCGACCATAGGCATGCCGGGCAGTTGGTAGTTATACCCAAAACTTGGCACACGGTAATTTTGACCGGCGGGTGGAACCCACGCCAAGATTACAGCACCGCCCCACACATCTGTGGCCAAGTCCGTTTCAGCGGCGGTTTCAGGTAAATATATGGCTTTGCCGATGACGACTTTGGACACATCAAAAATGCGGGCTAATATGGCCTCTGTCATGGATTGATCGGAGTTATATTTAACTTTGGCCATGATGGCTGGGTGTTCTTTAAGAACGGCAAACACATCCGCACCCAAAACCAATGTGTTTGGATAACGGCCAATGGAACGGCGCACGGCTTCGCGGGCATCATTAATGTCTTTAATGGGGTCAGAATTGGCGTAATCAGTCCATTTGTCCGTTCCCGCCAATGCCACTTTATGATTGGCATCATAGCCAGCCGCGTTCATGGCCAGTTGGGAACATTCGAATTCTAAATTTAATTTCATGGTTTCCATGACCATATCTACGGAACCGGCGGCCATATCGACACCGGGTACATTGTTGGCTTCTTCCATGATTTCAAAGGGGACTACGCCTTCAAGTGCTTCTTGAACGACGCTAATAGGGTTTGAAGCAAAACCAAACTGTACGCGGCGGGTATCGGCACCGGGTGCGCGGCGGGCGGAATGAAGACGAAATGATTCTTTGCCAAATTGGATGACGCGGCCCCCACGTACAGGGACATCAACATTTGGGAAAAGATTTTGTGCAATCATTTCAGGGTTGGTATAGGCGCGGGCGTGGTTTGATAAAATCGGATCAATCACGCGGGCTTGATCAGTGTTCATTTTAGGCATTTATCTGTTTCCTTATTTCAATAAAACTTCGATTTGACCACCAGCGGCACCGACGGTGCGGGCTTGGCCAATGATGTATTCAGTACCAAGGGGTGGATCGACAACCGCTTTGCCATTGGCGTCTGTGATGATGTCGTCACCCACGGCAATGACGCCACCGGCATCAACAATGGCGACACCCAAGGCGGCGATGGCCACGGCTTTTCCGGTGGCGGCATCGGTGCTGGATACACCAAGGACTTTTTCGCCAAGGATTGTGGCTTGTGCACCGGCATGGGTGACAAATCGTGCTTGGGTAATTGCACCAACGGCAATAACCGTTTCAGCAAGAATGATATTTTCAGAAGGCATTTTAATTTTTCCTTTCGGTAGTTAGCCGTTGCTGGCTTGGGCGACGGCATCCAAATATTTCATGCCGGGGTTTTGGGATTGCAGGGCGCGGGCGTCCGCGTCCAATTGCAATTTATCTTGGTTCACAGCGGTGCCCGCCGGGGCGGCAAATGATACGGTGGCGGCCGAGGTGTTTTCGCTGGTGACTTCGGTAAAATTCACACGGTCAGGCAACCCATTTAGAAAGTTTTTGAAAAACTCCATGGTGGGTTGGTCGGCGGTATCACCAAATGAAATGGTGTCATCCGATAGGCTGGCCATAAATGATGCCAAGCCATCGGTTTCACTCGGTAGAACTTTTCCACCAAGGTCTTTGATGAATGTTTTGGCGTCGGCCAAGTTTTGTTTTTGGGTGAATTCAGCCACGACTTTTGCGTGGGTGGCTTCTTTGGCTTCTAGTTCTTGCTTGGCTTTATCCAAGTCAATTGTGGCTTGTTCGGGCATGTCATTATCTTTCAAATCAGGTGTTGGGGTTGGATTTGGATTTGTTGGGTCAGCAAAAGCAGGGTTATGGGCGGCCGGGGTATTTTCATCTTGGGCGATATTTTCCAAGCTTTCGATTTGATAGGTTGGTATAACAACGTCGGCCACGTCTTTGCCTTTGTCTTCAATCAAGTATTCACGAATGGATTTGAAAATTTGGGCAATGGATTTGAAACCCCACGCGGAATTTTCAGAAAATTCAACGGTTACAATTTCGTCATCATCGGAAAATGAAACGGGTTTGTCGCTAAACGTTGCGTTTTCTAATCCTTTCACAGCCGGGGATGCGGCACCTAAAAAACCAACGTGTCGTAAATGGTATTCGCCCGGCGTTGGGTTGTTGGGTGAATTGGGTGTGAAAAATGATGCGGATACTTTTTTGTAATAACCTTTATTAACGGCGTCGGCAAAATCAGAATTGATCAAGCCAACGTCGGCAAATAAGTTGCCGTCCGAAAATTCAACGCCGGAAACCCAGCCGAAAGCCGGAGCTTCCATTTTTGGATGGCCGATGACAATCGGGGCTTCGTATTTTTCCGGGTTATAATTAGTGGCGATGGATTTAACAACGCTATCGGAAAACTGAATGGCCCCACCTGTCACGGGTGTGTGTGTTCCAGTTTTGAAGATATGAATTTTTTTTTTCATTTTTGACCTCGTTAATGTGAGGTCAAAATGCAATATCGGTGGCAAAGATATTAAATGAACTGTTCAGGGAAAACGCACGGGGGCATAAAAAAATAATGCGCCAATAATGGGCATCATGGCTTAATTGTATCCGCGCGGTCCAGCATTTCATTTTGAATAGTGATTTTAGCGATTCTAACGGGTACCTAACGGGGGGGGTTAGCTTGGCCCAGCCACATGACTAGCTTAAACTTGAAAAATGGCGGTTTTGAGCTTTAAAATTGAATATTGATTTTTAGGGCTTTTAGGCGTATATTATTTGTAAGGTTCCTAGCGGTGCAAATGTCGCGTCTAATGGTTCTTTAAAAATAGCCCGGGAAGCACCTCGGGCTTTTTCTATTCCCGCTTATAAATTAAAGTGCCTTTGCGCTGCTTGTTCATATATTCATCTTGCACGGCTTTAGTGCGGTCATTTTTTGGGGCAAAATTTGTGACTTCGCGCCATCCATCCCGCGTGATTTCAAAGACGGAAAGACCGCTTTGCTGTTTTCCAGTTAGATCAAATCTGGAAAGATACCGCCGCCGTAATTGATAGATGCCATTTTCTAACCGTTTCCAATCAAACCAAATTTCATCCGGGTTTTTGATGTTTTGGGCCAGCATGCGTAAATAAATTTCTCGACCTGATTTTTTTATTTTCCACTCTTTAAAATGATCTTTGAATAGTTCAACGGATATGGGCAGGGCTTCGCCTGATTTATCTAAAAAAACAACAGGTGTTTTTATATCCGCGTCAAACTCTTTTAAAAATGCGTTGGCATAGTCTTCTTCTTTATAACCTTTACTGGGTAATAAGTTTTTTGGATTAAATGAACGGGGTGTGGGTAATGGCGCTGTTGCTGCTGTGCCGTTACCCGGGCCGGGTATGCCCGGTGCCGGTGGTGGGGTGACGCCGGTTAATCGATTACGGCCAACGTTATAATCAAACCCGGGATCAATCCCGGCCGGGGTTTTAACTTGGGTGATTTTCCCGCCAATTTTAACATTTCTGATTTGCTTGGCTTCGGGCGGCAAAGAATTGGATACGTTGTAGCCTAATTTTTTTACGTCCCGGGCGGAAAGGCTTTTAGTCGTGCAACGGCAACCCCATCCGTTCGACGGATTGTGGGTGTTCCAAAATTTGTGGCCAACAGGGTAAACTAGGCCGTGCCATGCTTTGTGGCTTCGGCGGGTGCGTTCATCTTGGACGGCTATATACATAAGGTAGGGCCGTAGCTTTTTAACTTTTTCAATTTGTTGCCAACGGCCCGCGTTAAAGGCCGCCCGTAAATTAGTGTCATAAATAACCCGGCTACGCCAACCGCGTTTGCCTTTATATGACCAACCATGTTTGGCAACGATGTTGTCAAAATCATTTCTGAATTCATCCAGCGTTGTGCCCGTTGAAATAGCTTTTTGAATAGCGTTATGAAAATCTTCGACCAACCCGGTTTTAACGGCACCGGCCACGATAAATGCTTTGGTGTTTTGTTCGGCCCATAAATCCGTCCACGCATTACTTGAAAGTTTGGTTTTAGATTTGAAAAAATCAATGGCTTCTTGAAATTGAACCGGGGTTGCGTCAATCATCGTCTACATCCGCTTGGCCCATCATGGCGGCCACGGCCGTGCCACCGGCAATGATATTGGCCAATTGTTGATTATCTTGTTCACCCGAAAGTTTCAAAAGTCGTTCGCTGAATTCTTCGACGGAATTGGATGTATTTAATATTTGTTTAGCTTCATCAATCATGGCTTCGACTTCAATGGATGTGACATCATCCAATTGATCGGCAAGGCTTGTGATATCGTCCGGGTCTGAAAATTGTTGTATGAAATTTCCATTTTGGTTTTTTACTGGATCGCTAAAAGCGGAATTGTCATTTGTTGGCTCGTTTCTTGGGTCATTGGTTTTTTCTTCAAGTTCAATGCCATAATGATCTTTGACATATTGGTTGGTCAATTTGGCACCGGCCGCCTCACTCAAGGCTTTATCCCTTGTCGCCTTGGCTCCTAAGTCTTCGGCTTTTTTAATGCGCCTCTGCACATTGGGGGTTTTGGCATTTGGGAAATTCCATGCGGTTAACCATTTGGCGGCGGTGTCGTTGAATGAGTCACAAATATCATCGGCATCAGCTTGAACAATGATATCCAAAATTGATTTATGTACGGTGGCTTGTGATTTTGAACTACCATCATCCGTGGTCATGGTTTGACCGACAATGACTTTTGAAATGGCCCGGTCCCAATATTCCAAAAACTTTTGATAATCGCCTCCGGATGTGCGCACGGCTTCTAATAGTTTGACTTCAAATCCTTCGGGGAAAGCAACAGCCGACTGGCTGTGAATGGCAAGCAAAGCATCCATCAAATTTTCTTGGGCTTTTTTATCGGCACCTTGCGGATATTGGCCGGTGGCTGTGGGCATACCGTATTTTTCAACCGCAACGGCCCAAAACTGCGCCCCGTTTTGTTTTAAAAATATGGGCCAGTATAATTGCCAACCAATCGGTGGGCCGTGGGGGGCGTCGTCGGAATCGCCATCAACCGTATATATCCACATTTTATTATCGGGCAAAAATTCGCCTTGGGGATTGCCGCCACCTAAAAATTTTAGATCACCGGTTTTAGGATCAAATTTAAAGTTTTCTGGCCGCCGGACTTTGATTTGATCAAGGGTGACGCGCAAACCAGTTTTTGACCACATCAGTTCAGCTACTGAAAAACCAAAATATTTGCCAAAATGCATTTTGCGGAAAGCCGCGTTGAAATTAATGTTGGCCAACTGGTCCCGCAAATCATCAGCGGCTGCAATATCAACAGCATCATCGCCACCGGGGATAACTTCATAATCAACGGCCATGACAGAAAGTTTACGTTGGTTCCATGTTGAAGCTACTTGATGATCAATTAAAAACCCGCGCCATTTTTTAATGTTGGTTGGCGTGGCTTCCATAGTTTTATCAGAAAACAAGCTGCCCATGTTTGAGCCACCGGCAACGGTGACTTCATTAAATTCTGGTTTGATATGTTTTTTGTTTTTTGCCATTTTTATCTGCCTCTATTTCTCATACGTCCAAGGATTCCGGGTTGTGCAATTTGGGTCATGGTGCGGTGGCCACCGGTGTTAAATTCACCCACATGGCCGTGTGTGATGGCGTTGTTCCAAAGCATTTCTAAAGCATCCGGTCCATCGTCATGGGCGGCGTTTGGCCATTGTTCCAATTGTTCTTTTAAAACTTTCTGGCTTGCGTGAATGCGGATGCGTTCGTCTTCAATAGGGATGATCAATGATTGAATGCGTAAAGTTTTATCGTCCAATGGGATAACTGGTTTGGCGGGTATGTTGACGCCTTGGTCAATTCCTTTTTGAATGAGTTGTTCACGCATGAATTCTTGGAATTGGACGGATTCAAAAAACCATAAATAACATTCATATTCGCGTTGATATTTTATAATGGTGTCGATGATCACGCCCGGTTTACGGCGTTTGATATCGGCCGCCAACACATCCATGGTGCCTAGTGCGCGATTAAAGCCACCAATTAAAATGGCCGATGGGTCGCCACGACGAATGCCGCTTTTGCCTTTTTTGCCAAGGCTTGGATCACAGGCACCAAATAAAACAAGATCAGGTTTTGGTTCAACCCAAAATGTCAGCCTTGAAAAGTCACCATCATCGGATGGATTGTTCTGATATTCCGAATTAAAGGCACGGTCTTTGATGGCCACCTTTTTTTTCATCAACGTCAATAAATCACGTTTGCCGGGCCAAGATAGAATTGCCCCACTTTCCATGGCTTCTATATTATCGTCATAAAATAATTGCGCGGCATCAACGCTGTCATTGCGGACAATTTCTTCCCATTGTTCCCAAAGGTCCATATTGGTGGGCCACTGGATGATGGCTTGGAATGTGACGGATTGCCAAAATGGGGTTTTTTGTGTGCGGGCTAGAACGGCGTCATAATGAAGAATTGTGCCGATATAAAAAATATCGTACTTGGCCCCGGCTTCGCCCAAGTTTTGAACGGCTTTATCAAGCCAATCTTCTAGCTTGTCCCGTTGGGCGGGGGATTTTACATTTTCATCATTTTCTATGTCATCCAGAAACACGGCATCGGGACGGTACGCACCATGTTTAAGTCCGCGTATTTTTTGACCGGCACCACGGGCATGAAATTTAACGTTTGAAACGGTTGTGCATTCGCCTTCACGCCAAATGTGGCCGCGCCCCACTTCTTTTGGGAAATCCATTTTGACGCGTGGGTTGATTTCAAGTTCTGCTTTATAAGCTTCGACCACAACGGCGGCTTGTTCATAGGAATCCATGATATAAATCATGTATCGCTTGGATTTTTTTAAAGCCATCCATAAAGCAAAGATCAACATATACGTTGATTTGGCTTCACCGCGTGGGGCGGCCACGGCCATGGCCACGGCTTCGGGTGATTGAAGGGCGGCCGGTAGTGTTTTGATTAACCATTTCTGAAACTGACTAAATCCGGCATCATCGCTGTTGCGTAAATAATGTGGAAAATATGTGATGGCAAAAAAACGAAAATCCCCTAATGCTTTTTTGGCACGGGCTTTGGCTTCGGTAGGGTCGGGGTTGAAACCGGTGACTTTTGCTTCAATGGTGGCCCGGAACTGGATAGCGATTTGTTCTAGGTCTTCTAAAAATTCGCGTTTGCTTGTATGGTCAGCCATATTTTTTTGAAACCTTTACACCAAAGGGTTCAATCACTTCGGCAAAGGCCAAGGCATGTTCTGGAAATTTTTCTTGGATAAAATGACCCAGCGTTTCAATTATTTCGATCGCTAACGATAGACGGTTTAAACGCGGGCTGGCCCGGCCAGCGGCGGCTATGCATTTATTCAACGAGTCGGCCAAGCTTGCCAGCGCGTTAATTTTTGTCAGGGCGTCCATGTCTTTGTTATTGGTGATTTCATCACATAATGTTTTATGCATGGTGACAAAATCATTGACCATGGATGATAACATTTCATCCATGTTGCCGGTGGTCATGGAATTCGATGCCCGGGCTTTATCCCAACAATCACCATCTTGGGTGGCTTTCTTTTTCCAACGCCGGGCGGTGCCAATGGCCACGCCATGAATGGCGCAACTTTGCGTTAATGGCAATTTGTCGAAAACATATGAACGCCTAACAAAAGCTTTATTTTCAGGATTGTGGGCCACTTCCACCCCCAAACAACACCATAGCAAAGCCAGAAATAGCCCCGCCTATGGTGCCAACAATGGATGATTTAATTTCTACAGAACGCAAGCGCTTATCAACCGCAATTTGACCCGTTTTGATATCGTGCAAATCATCACGAACGCCTTTCATTTCGCCTATCAGGATGCCGAGTTGAAATGTTAAATCATCTTTATCTTTAGGCATTTTTATTGGCTTTCATTTTGTGAAGAACAAAAAACGCAACATTTAATTCCCGGCACGGCCCGGCGTCGGGCGTCGGGTATCTTTTCACCACAATCACGGCAAAATTTTGCACTTTCACCCTTAGGTATTGCGGCTGTGATTTCGGCGAGGCCGGTTTCAATTTCACGTTCGATTAAGGGTTGGGCTTTGTCGGCATCATCAGACATCGTTTAGAACCTCTTTTTTAATTAGGGCAATGCCTTCGACCAATTCAATGGGAACGCGGAAATCATTTTGTGGATCAGGCTGGTCACAATCCCTAAGGCAGACTATGGCCGGGGACTTATCGCCTAATCTGGAGTTGCAAACACCGGTGATGTCCCAGCGTTTGCCATCTTTATAAATGCGGTCACCTATTTTCATTTGATGACCTTTACTAATTTGATTTGATAATTTGAAATGGCGTGGTCTGTGAATAACCGGTATGGGAAGCGACCAACCCAACTACTGGCCCGAAGTAGGCCGGGGATTAATCCCATGATCACGCTGGCCAATGAACGGCATAGGCCGGGGTTACGCAAAATTTTACCCGTGGTCGTTAGATGAATATGATGGCCAGTGTGACGGTAATTGAAAATTATAAAGGGCAACCACGGCACAATGTCAGATGAATTTGTGAAACGGTAATGAGGAGCCTTAATATATATATTTTGTGAATCTTGGAAAATTTTATCACCTGTCCGTGGGCATCCAAAAGTATAAACGCCGATCACCTCCCCACATGTTGTTAAAAACGGGTTCATCAATTTAGCCGCCATAAGAACAGCCAAGGCACCACCCAAGCTGTGACCCGAAATATATATTGATTTTCGGCTTATATTAAGGGCCGTCGTGATGTCCTTTGATACGGCACTTAACGCTTTATAGAATCCAGCATGAACTTGACCGGTTATTGAATTAACACGTTTGGTTTTTTTAAAATTCAAATCGGCCAGAATATCAGCGGGTTCATTTAATTGGGTGCCACGAAAAACCAACACTTGGCATGTTTGGAATTCTGCTAAAAAGGCCTGTGTGCCTTGTTCATCAAAAAACTGGCAACCGATAAAACCGGACATGGTTTTTAATTGGGCTTCGATATCAACGTGGTCTTCATAGGCCAGTGCCGATGCATTGGCCATCCATGCGGCCACTTTTAACGATAGGCCGGGCGTGGGCATTCCCATTGATTTTGGAAAGTTGTTCATTAGTTCCCACCATCGCCTTGGATAAATTGGTGGATGGACAAGGCTTCGGATTGTAAGTCTTCCCATTCATCGGGCGTTGGATCACGCCCGGCGTTATTAAGCGCATTTATTTTACGGCGAATGGTCAATGATTGTTTGACAATGCGGGTATCAGCTACGGCAATTTTGATGGCGATGGACAACATATCCAGTTGTAAAGGAATGTCGAAACTGGCCCCCACCGCATAAACACGCAAAGATGTAGCCGCTTTGCTCATGGATTTTTCAAAGGCGGGGCTTGATAGTTCTTTGAATTTAACAACACGTAAAACTTTTTGATAAGCGATATCATCTAACGTTTTTAAACCATCATTTTTGGCCAATGTCGCCAACCCTGTATAAATGGCCATGATACGGTAAGCGCGTAATTCTTGCGTTTCAGCGGTTCCAAACGCTGTTCGTTGAACTTGAGAACAGGCACCCAAAGCGGTGACGGTCAGCAATGTAAAACTAATAAATAAAAGGCGGAAATGTTTGATCATAATTCATAGGCCCTCCGTAGCCACCCTTTAATAAAGATTTTTAAATCAGGTTTTTTTGATACCAAAAGACGGTAAAACCCGGCTGCTTCACACCGTAATGCGGCCAACAAAACGGCCCCATCAGCACGGCCGATGGCAGTTAATGATTGCGGGCCAATAAGACCGTCATCAATCAAATTTGCATTGTCGATGTGGGCGGCACGGGCGGCACGTTGCAATAATTTATGGGCTTGGCGCGGGCCACAATTAACGGCTAAGTCAAAAACTTTTGCGCACACATATTTATCCGTGTGGATGGTGTTGGTTTTGTAGCGGTCCCAAAATGTGCGCTTGTATAAATCCAAGGCTTGTTTGGCGGTCATGACATTTAAATCGTCTTGGTCCACATCACCGTCTTGGTCATAATCACCATCAAGAAAACCGTCATTGTCGGTGTCATCGGTGCTTTCACCAATTAAAAATCGCAACGTGACACCCATATTTGTAGGGCCAGCATGATCAACGGTTTTCCCGCCTTCGTTTTTAAGTAATTTATCAGCGGCAAATTGCCAGCGGTCTTGGTCATCCATGATTTTTTCCCGGTTGTTTTAATAACCAAGAAAGAATGCCAATTGTTCAGGATTTGAGTTATGGGAAGGATTCAGGGAAACAGTTGGCGGCAAATTAAAAAAGCGAGTTTTGCGATTTTTTCTTTTCATTGCCCAAAATTTGGTGAACGCGGCGTTCCGTACATTTAGCGGTGCGGGCGATATAAGCAATAGTCATGGATTTACCGCGCAATTTTATAACCAGTTTGCGGCGGGCGGTTTGTTCGTTAAATAAATGCATCGGCACATCCAATTCCATGCCGCCAAATGTGGAAACTAATAGTTTGGCTTGATCATGTCCAAGTTTTTTTACAACGGCATGATGATCTTTTAAATTTGCCGGGCAATAAAGACGTGTGCCGCCAAAATGTTTAACCAGCGCGGCCGCCAACTGAACGCCACAAAGTTCGCTAACGTCACGAATAGAATCCGTTAGCTGTTTATCGTTATCATTATCATTTGGCAAGGGACACATCCTTCCTTTTTGCCCATTTTTTCAGGGCTTCGATAATTTGCTGGCATTGGGAATTGTCCAACCATTCAACGGAATCAACACCGATTTGGCTTTTAACAAATTTGTTTAATCCGGTTTTATGGGTGACGTTGGCATCAGAAAGTTTTTTCCAGAGAACATAAATCAACCGCACATATGGTTTATTAGATTTTGGTTTAAATGTGTTTTTGGATTTTGGTTTAAACCCATGATTTTTAAAAGCGTCAAGCAACGCATGTAATTGTTTTTCGTTCAGTGCCCCGGCCGATGATTTGCCGGTATGGCGATTGATGAACGCCCGGTAATCACCATCATCCATATTTAATTCTTTTTTGGCAATGTGAATTTGCGCTAATAGGCTGTTACGTTTTGTCATGCTGCTTTCCAATTTATTATTTCAAGAATAACTTTACCAAGTTGTTCGGGTATTTGCGGAACAACGGCATTCCCTAATTGCTTGAGTCGGTCCACCCGTCCGGGTATCCCATTAGCCACTCGACCCACCGGGGGTTCAGGCTTCCACATTTCCATTCTTCTGGTGTTGTTCCTCGAATATATGGGTGATTGCCCAACATTTTTTGCATTTTCCCATTTGGAGTTCCCGCCGCGTCTTCGTTGGCGGTTGGTGCTGGCCATAAGTGTGGATTGTTTACTTGTTGTGACAATTTTAACTGTTGATGCGCTTTGTGCTTTATTGATGCTGGGTGATAGGCCGTGCTTACGGTTATCGTTTGCCACAATCCAGACCCTATCCCTTCGTTGCGGGGCATCGACGGCACAAGCTGGTATAATAATCGGTGCTGCGGTGTAGTCCTCACTTTCCAAGTCAGAAAGCACTTCGTCGAGGCCCAAGGTGACGTGACCAGCAACGTTTTCAGCAATAACCCAACCGGGCCTTGTGGAAGCCACGATCCGCAACATTTCTGGCCAGAGGTTCCGGTCATCATCCGTGCCCGATCGGTTCCCGGAAAAACTAAAGGGTTGGCATGGGTATCCCCCGCAAACAAGGTCAATTGGGCCGTGGTTCTTGATGATTTTTTTACCATTTAATTTCCTAACATCTTTGTAAACGTGCACATCAGGCCAATGTTTTTTTAAAACGTTGCAGTGCCTGTCTTCAATTTCGCAAAATGCGACAGTTTCAAACCCGCCTGTCATTTCAAGGCCGCGGCTGAAACCACCAATGCCAGAAAACAAATCAAGTACTTTAAGTTTATTAGTCATGGGTTACTGATCATGGTTCGTCTTTCAAATGATTTAAAAAATGACGCCCGAGCATTTTAACAAAACGGTGGGAGTTAAGGCCGCGTTGCAGTATTACGCGGGCGTCAAACTTTATGCCGCTTCGGTTGATTGGTCGTTAGCGGCTTTTAACGGTACGGCGGCCACATCCAAGGAAATGGGTTGATAGTGGCCTTGGGCGTCACGTTGATAAACCCGGATATACGATTTAGTGCCGGTAACGTGCATGCTGTCAGCGATGGCTTTCATAGCCATTTCCCATTTTGCATCATCAATGTTGAGTTTGCGTAATCCAAGAATGCGGGTCGTGTTTACATTGCCTTCTTTATCGGTTTGAAAGGCGTCTTGAACTAATACTTGAATGTTTTTATTTGATCCTTTTGACCACACCAAAATACATTCATCAATTAATGATTTAGCCGTTTGTAGGTGATGGTTAAATGATAGGCTTTTTGAAACTTGGCGTTTAATTTGGTATTCGCCATCGAATGAAACCAATGTGACGTTTCCACCTTGGCCACCCAATTTAACGCCATATTCGGCGGCGGCTTTATCCAAGAAATCTTGAATGTCATCAAAGGCCAAGCTTTTAAATTCGGACAATGCCGATGATGTTTTTTTAGCCTTATTGACTAAACCTTTGACCAGTTTATCCATGGCCATGTCGCCGGGTTTGACTTTATCGCGGGGAATTAAATGGCCAGCGGCATTTTTAACGTAGCCTTTTGGAATTTGTTGTGGGTCTGTATTTGGCATTATATTATATCCATTTCATGTTCAAGTTGGTTTTTATTTTTTTAAAAAAACGCTGGATGCGGATTTTTAATGGTCGTTTAGGCGGTGGCGTAATGCAGCCACCAAGTAGAATGCGTGAATAATCGGTCATGACACATCACCGCCATTGGATGGTGTTAATATGGAATTGTCCGGGTTGGGTTGGGATGATGATATTTCTTGGGCAATGGCTTGGACCGTGACCGTAATTGAGTTTGCCAAGATGTTTAAGTCAATGGTTTCAGGGCGACCATGAACACATTCGTATTCGTAACTCAAAATATTTTCGCAAATGCCCTGAATTTTTTTATTTGTTTCTTGGGATATATTGTTTTTTTTGGCGGCACGTCCCAATAAACAAAATTGTTCATAAATAATCGAAAAATTGTGAGAGGTTAAATGTTTCCCGGCGGCGTGGGCATTTCTAATATCTTGGGCAATGTTTTGAAGTTGCAAGGTGAGATTTATAATTGTCATTTTAAGCAATCCTTTCTAAAGGCTGTGTTGCGTCATTTGCTGTTTTTTTTGTGCAACGTTTACAGGCGGACCAATGTTTTAATTCCCGGGGGGAGCTGGTCGGCATGGATTTGGCAGCAAAGGCGCGGCATTCAATGAATGTGATGGCGGTGCCCATGTGTGGGCACATCAATCGGTTGGTGTATTTGGCCAAAGTAGCGGTGGCTATTTTTTTAGTTCCGCCGGGGTAGTTTCCTTTTATTGCCAAAGACACGGCGGTGCGTGAATAACCGATTTCTCGGCCCACCTGTGCAATCGATTTGCCGTTTTCCAATTCGGTTTTTAAAATGTTCAGCCAATCCATGGGAAAACCTCATCAGTATTTGGGTCATAGGTTTCTTTTTTTGATGGCCGGTGGATTGGGGCCAAGCGGCCCGTATCTTTGACCATCATAAATCGTTTAAAACCGTTTGATGTGAGCGCGGAACCTTTCCCACGGCGAGGCATTTCTTTGATAAAACCACCGTAAATCAATGTACGAATAAATTTACGTGTGTTTTCGGCCGGGTCTTTTTCATCGCCCTTGCTGGCAAGTCCTACAAGATCAGGAATTGTAAATTTTTTACCAGCGGCATAATGAATACGCATGGCCCGCCATAACCGATCACGGAATGTTTCTTTTTTTGGTCGGCGTGGTTTTGATTGGGTTAATTTTTTTTGTGGTCCACTTTTTAATACGGTTCCGTCAAGAACCGCTTTTTTACCGGCCAAGGTTATTTGATAACAGCCTTTATTAGCACGAATAATAAAACTCCTTGTAATGAGTTTGCACGCGCCGTTTGAAACTTTGCGATGTGAAAGGCCGGTTTTAATAGCCAAATCTGCTAAATTCATTTCTGAATTATCGGCATTATCATTGATGGCTTTTAAAACGGTTTGTTGTAAATTTGCTATACCTGTCATGGCCATCACCCTTGCACTTTCACAGCGCGGTTGCTGTGGCGGTTGTTCATTAAAATTTGACCGGTCATGTTTTTAATTGTGACCATATCCAAATTATTCATCACACCAAAACGTTCGATGTTGTTTAATCCTTCTTTGAATTCACGGGTTAATCCTTTGGATGATTTCAATAATAAATTCAAAAGGCCATCACCAATTTCAACTTCACACAATCCAGTGGCCAAGGCGGCCGCGTCGGTGATCGTGATTTTTTTAAATTCGATGACTTGGGCAATGCGGCTGGAAATTTGTGGATAGCGTGATAAGTCGTCACGCACCCGGCCCATGCCAACCAAGACAAAAGGAATTTCTAATAAATCCGATAAATCACGTAAACTTTCCAACAGCCGTGGGGATCGTGTGATGTGATCTACTTCATCAATGGCCACGGCAAAGATAGTGCCGGTTTCTTCGGCTTCTGTTGCGCGTTGTGTTAAAACTTCTAAGCATTGTCTGAATAATTTTTCAAACCTGTGGCCTACTGGTTTTTTTCCAACGGCTAGTAATATATCTTTTAACATCCAAACCGGTGTCCATTCTTTTTTCGCGCGCACGTAAGCGTTTTCTTGCTGTGTCGCCCACCAATGAATGGTTCGGGTTTTACCTAAACCCACTTCACCATCTACGATCATTAAACAGGCTTCTTCTGCACCACGGTTATGAAGGGCTTGGAGTCCTGATAAAAACCTTGTTGTATTTTCTGTCTTCACAAAATTGCTTCGCATATGTTATGTTCCTTTTGTTCAAGCTGCGATTTCTTGAAGGGTGGTGACAGCCACGTCTTCAAGTGCGAGTAGTGATTTAAAGCCCGGCTGCATGAGTGCTTTTCGTAGCCGGGCTTTATCTTCTTCGGTGGCAAGTGAACTGTTCATTGACAGCCATTTTGCCCATGTCATCTCATCACTAAAAATTGGCCGCGCACCTTTATGGGTTACGGCTGGTGTGATGGGTTCTGACATTTCGGTTAACCGCAAAAATTCTTTATCAGCGGTTAAAATTTCATCATTTGTTAATGGTGTTTCTGTGACTTCTGCCTGTTTCATTGGCAATATTCCGCCCGCTTCTGCATTAACCTCTTCTATTTTTTTAGATAATCGGTTCAAGCGGCCTTTTGTTCGTTGTTGGTGTTTTATTTCAAGTAAATTTGTTGCTTGTCCCAATGCGCTATCATCAAAATACGGCTTACTGTTTCCGTCGATTTCAGCGATGGCCAATAGGCGACCTTCAAAATCTTTCACCCACACTTTGTCACCATTATGGATGTCATAACCGACTTGCACATCTTGGCCATGGTATGGGTCAAGATCGTGGCTAAAATAGACTTGTGATAAAACCCGAACTTGGCAACGGCTCACTTTTCGGCGTTCGTACGGCCGGAATAAATCGGCGGCATCGGCGACATCAATTTGGATGTTTTGGCCGCCTTCACTTTCCCACAAAGTCCATGCTTCAAACGGGGTCATGTGGCGCGTTTTTAATGTTTCGGAATCCCGCAATTTTGGAAGACCGGAATGCGGCGTATTATTATAATTATCGATGGTGTCTTGGATGAATTCTTTAAAACTTTGCCATGGTAATTCAAACGGTGCTTTGTTACCGGCAACAATGGCTTTATTTGTGATGCGTTGAATGGACCGGATGGCTTCTTTATCCATGTCCCGGCCTTTATACGTTATCAACTGTCTTGCAGATTTTACCCACACTTGTTGAAAGCGTTCGATAAGGCCACGGGCTTGGGAATTATATGGCAAAGCATTTTTTAATGTGATGCCCCAACGGTCATAAAAACCGACACCGGGGCCTTCTAACATATCATTCCTAAAACCGCGTCCATTGTCCGTGTACCAGATTGCGGGAACAGCCGATTTGCGGCCATCATCCTTTTTAATCATGGCGTGGGACAAAGCTTCTAAAACACCAATTGAATTTTCAGCCAATCCAATCGACCAACCGACGGCATAACGTGTGTAAACATCAAGAACCGTTGTTATTTCAGGCCGGAATGGTTGGCCATGTATTGGGTGTTCAACCGATGCTTTGAATGTGTGCCCATCGGCCGTATAAACAGCACCGGGCCAAAGATTATCTGTAGTGCGTGTGGTGTATGCTTTTAATGCTTTTAATGACTGTGGCCCCATGCGCCCTTTGTTCTTATCGACTTCTGAAATTTTATCTAAAAATCGTTTTGCTTGGTCATATGATGGATAGCCATTTGCAAGTTCGATGTGCTTGGGTAAATCGGCCAATACGGCGGTCAAATTTGGTTTGCTAGGTGATCTATAAAGTTCCAAAAGTGGGGTTGCCCAAACTGGTACGGAAAAGTCTTTTTCACAAGGTATGGCCGGAGCCAAACCATTGTTATTTTGTTCACGCTTAATTTTAATCCACCGGTAAATTGTGGCTCGTGATAATGATGTTTTTGGCGAGCCTGATTGGTTGCCTGATTTAGCGTTAGCAATTGCGACAAGTGGCGATAATTCTAACGGTAAACGGTTTGCGTGGCTGGCTTTCACAAGTGTTTTTATTACGCGGTCAAGGCCGTGTGAATTTGCGTTTTGGTCAACCCAATTTAAAATTGACAAACGTGCATGCATTACATCTTTTTGCCAATTTGTAAGACCGTTTTGGGGTTTGATAATATCGGTTATTAAAACTTTATTTGCCGGGGTTTTGGTTGTTGTTGTCACGTTAATAGCACGGCTAAACAAATCATCTTTGGCAACGGTTGGCAGGGAATTTATATTGTATTCAAGGCCGCCACCTTTGCCCGATTTTCGGGCGCGACTTTGCCAGCCTCCTTTATTTGCACGTTTTTTTATTCCTTGTGTAGTTTTGGGAATTCCCGGCAACACTAATTTGGCTAATGCCGTAGCCGTTATCCAATCAGACATTAGATTGACCACTGAAAAGTGGGGTTTCTTTAATTAATTGTTCTTGTTCTTTTTTGGCCGCGTTGGTTATCAAAAAAAGCTGGCCTATTCGGGCCATTGTCATTTCGTGACGTTCTGCTATTTGGCAACCTGCCCAACTTGCGATTTCGGCCAAAAATTCAGGCCCTAAAACCATAGTCAATGCCGGTAATAAATCAGCGGGTAAGCGATTTGGCCGCCCTTTCCCCGTGTAAGTATTTAGTGTTGATTCCGAAACATCTCTGCCAACCAAAGAGGTTAATTGATCGGCTATTTGAGCGCGGGAAAAAACAGAATTTTTGATTACATTATTTAAAGATGAACGTATGCGTTGATCAAAATCAAATGTGCCCGGTTGTTTTTCAATAACATTTGGTACAACAATATCATTGCCAATTCCTTCTTCAAGAATTGTGAGCATATCAAGTTGGTTTTTTTGCACCTTAGTTTTTATTATTCGCCTAACCATAACCGTATTCCTTATTTAATTTGAAATGGAACGTATGTCACTGTTATGTGTTTATTCGAGCGTATAAAAATGAACACATAACAGGTCATTTAGTCAAAAATAATTGATTCTTGACTATTGAAATTGTTAACCGAGTTGATATTCTTTGATCTGAAATGGTGAATAAAGATTGGCTTCCCGTTTGGATGGTATCTTTCAGGCCAAAGCGTTTGAGGAGTTGTCTCTAAAAAACTAGCGACAAGTTCTTGTATGTTAGTCCATGGCCTAGATAAACATGTGGCAATCGCGCATGGATCGTAGCCCCATTCGATTGAGAGGGATTCGAGAGTTTCCCCTTTTTTTCTGATAGCGGATTTTATATCTTCTGGGTGATTGCTTATGATCATTGAAAATTCGCCTTTATAGTTTGTTGTTTCTATTTTTTTTTGGACTTTTTTGCTATGTTTAAATTCAACCTCTTGAATAAACATTACTGTAAAGTGTTATTAAGTCCAGTTAAAAACGTGTTTTTATTTAACTTATTGTATCTTTTTAGGGTATAAATATCGTGTTTATTAACTATATCAGTGTGTTAGGGGTGTATTTTTTATGAGTAAGGGTAATGCTAAATTATTGGGTATTGGGGCAAGTCGTTCCGATTTTGCTAATAGGTTGGGTTCTCATTTGGTTGAACGTGGCTCAATACAGAAATTATCAAGGGATATTGGAGCAAGTGTTTCTGCTATCCGCAAATGGAAAGATGGTGAAACCGAACCATCTAGGGATTACCTGATTGCTATAGCGTTAGCATTGGATATTAATTTGCTTTGGTTGATGACAGGCCAAGGGCCAATGAAAGATATGGACCAACAAGCAATTGATGAAATTGAAAACAAATCAAATGATTTGTTAAAGGATCAAAATTTCACAGAGACAGCAATGATATATAATCTAGCAGGACTTGAACCAACGGTCATGGATAGGGCTGTTCTGTCATCTATTTTTGCTGCATTTTTAAAATCAAAAGAAATTTCGGAACCATTATCTACTACAGAAGGTTTATTGAAGCTTCATGATGATACTGTAAGTTTTCTAAGAAATTCTTTTGCACACGATCCAGACACAAAAGTGGCTTTAAAGGAGCTAATTGATAAAGTAATACCAAAAAATAGTTAGTTCTTTCACTAACATAAATCTTTAATTGATGGGAATACGCTAAGTGTGTACTATCACCTCAAATACGCGTTTGTTGTGTGTTTTTTTGCTGGTTTAGTTGGAAAGGTTTGTAAGTTGCGCGTGCTATTATTTGCTGGATTTAAAGAGTATTTTAAAAATAACCCCGAATTTAATCAACCAACTAAGGCTAAATTTTCCATTAGGCGAGATATTACAAACTCATTGATTCACTATAGAATCCCAATGTCTCAAAACGCACCCAAAAAAGAGCCGAAAAATCCTCTTTATAAGATTTCTTAATAATAGCCATTTTTTACCCTTAACCCTTACTGGCAGGGACTTTGGCACGTCTCAAATCATGTCTCAAAACGATCACCTCCCCACAGCCCTTGAAAGCATTATGTTTTTCGAGGGCTTTTATTTTGGGTTTTTAAGTGTTTTCCAAGCAGTCCGTTATTGTTTTCCAAAATGATCATTTTTTGTTCTTTTTTGCGGGCTTCTCAAGTAGGTGAATTGCGGCTTTTGATCCCCGTTTTTTGTTGGCATCACGGCGGTATCTTTGCGCCATGGGAACTGGTTAGTGACCCGAGATATTGTTCCTGTAATGTAAAACTGTTAAAGTCATGATCAATCAAAATGCATAAATGGAATGATCGCTATGACGCACAGGATCAATAGGTCTCATAGAAAAATCGGGTTTTTAGTGGTGTTGTTTTTGTGGGTAGTGATCGCATATCCGCATTCAGGTCGTGCCGATGCTGCTGGAGCCGTGGTTAGTTCTGAATGGCTGAATGATCATCTGGTAGATCAGAAAATAAAAATCATTGAAATGTCCGATCAATCATCGTTCGAATTTGAAAGCCATATACCGGGTGCTGTTCCCACCAGTAAAACTTTTTGGCGGTATCAGGAAACCGACGGGGCGTTGGTTCATCATGCCCCTGAAAAACTTGAAAAAATGATCCGTGATATGGGTATCAATGACGGCGATACGGTGGTCATTTATTACAAAGGCCAAAACCTGAATGAAATTCTAGGATCATATTATTTGTATTGGTTGTTTCACTATTTGGGTTACACCAACGTTGCGATGTTGGACGGTGGGTGGAGCGGCTGGTTAAAAGCAGGATTTGATATCCAGCAGACTTACTCCCCGCCACAGTTAGGAACGTTTGTAGCGCGACCACTTCCGGCTTTGGAAATTTCAACCGATGAATTGTATGCCATTCGCAGCAATTATACGGTCATTGATGGTCGGCCCAAAGCCAATTTCCAAGGCCGCGACAAGTTTCCAGCCAACACACGGTTTGGCCGCATCCCTGGCACATTGAACCAGCCATGGATGGACTACATTCAATATGACGCACAGGGGCGGATATTTATTGATATGAAACAGGTACCCTCGATATTACAAGGTGGTATGATCGCGCCCGGAGAAGCTTTGTTAATGACGTGTTTTGGCGGCACGGGGGCGGCTATTAATTATGTGTTTTTCTATAATCTGGGTTATCGCAATATGCGCCTTGATGATGCCGGAATGCGCCGTTGGAACGCACGCGCGCTGCCTTTGATCAGGGATTAAGTGTTAAAAACTCTGACTGACAAAGGTTGTCTTTTGGTCGCGTTGCTATGCTCGCTGCGCCCATTATATCCGGTAAATGTTCTAAAAATCGTAACGCGTTATATTTTTATGTGGTGGGTTCCATGTTTGGCTTGTTTTCATATGTATTAAAACTTTTAAAAGTTTTATTTATTTATAATCTCTTTTATAGTTAATTTTTTATTGCTGTGAATTACGAATGGAAAGACGACCATGTGCCCGTCCAGACGTTGCTGACAGCTAAAAAGTTCTGTATATTATGGTGATGGGGTTTAACGAGCAATCATTTCAACCGTCAATCGATCCTTGTTGAAACTTGGCTTCGATGTACAATCGAAATTCACTTCGCCACAACCAAAGGAAAAGAAATAAGGTATTGCCTTTTTTCGGGAGGGCTAGGCGTTGGAAGGGTACGGTTGCTTTCAAGGTAAAAAGTTAAAGCCACAGCCAAGGCATCTTCGGCAAGATCCAGACATTGATCAATCGTTTGGCCGCCGGTCAAAGCTGCGGGCACGTCAGTAAAAGTGACATAATACCCGCCATCCCTTTCCGGATGAAGTGTGTAGGGGTAATGATAATACATGACTTCATGCTCTGGTTTTTAATGTAATTGTGGATTTGGTCTATAAACGTTTTTTTATTTTACAGGTAAATGATCATGTTTATATGGGTTTATGATACTGTCTTTAATTTAATCGGCACCATCGCCATGATCATTTTTTTTGGATTGCTGTTGGCTAAATTATTTTATCCTGCCTGAATAAACGGGCGTGGTTCTTAAACTTTTGGGAACTCAATCCAAAATGTACTGCCCGTGCCGAGTTCGCTGTAGAACCCGGTGCGTCCGTACATGCGTTCGACCAATAGTTTGCTGACCGTTAATCCGATACCCGTGCCTTCGCGCGTAGTCATCGAATTATCGTGCAATCGTTGGAACATTTTAAACACGTTGGCAAAATCTTTTTCAGCAATGCCTTGCCCCGTATCGGCCACTGAAATACGCACATTATTCTGATCCGTTACGGAGCCATCAATTGTCACCGTGCCGCCGTGTTTATTATATTTAATAGCGTTTGATAGTAAATTAATGATGATTTGTTTTAACCGCATACGGTCGACACGCACTGTTGCTTTGCCGACGTGGCGGAACGCGTTGGTGATGATAATTTTATTTTGATCAGCCAATGGTCGGATCATAGTCACACAATCAGCGACGACATCGTTGGCGGCTACATTTTCAAAATCCAGTTCCGATTGGTTGGCTTCTATTTTTGCCAAATCCAAAATTTCGTTCACCAGTTTTAACAAATGTTGCCCGCCTTCGACAATGCAATCGACATTTTGTTCTTGGTTAACCGTTAATGGGGATTTGCTGTCGATTTGTAACAATTGCGCGAACCCTAACACAGCGTTTAAAGGGGTGCGTAACTCGTGGCTCATGGAGGCTAAAAAATCAGATTTGGCGCGGTTGGCTTTTTCTGCATCGACTTTGGCGATGAATGCCGTATTTTCGGCATTTTTCTGATCGGTGATATCGGTTTGGATGCTGACAATTTCGCCGCTTTCAGTGACGTAATCTTTGAGGTTTAAAATACGGTTGTTTTTTAATTGGATGGTCATAGAAAGTGTCGAGCCAGCCGATAAGACCTCGCGACGGTTGATATAGGCATCGCTATCGCGGCCGGTCACAATTACCTGTGGTCGCTGAATATCAATTTCACCTAGTATTGTCCGGTGCACGCCGGGTTTTGCTTCGTCGTCACTGTACTTGTAAAAATCTTTAAATTTTTGATTGCAGATGACCAAATTGCCATCTGTATCATACAAAACAAAACCTTCGGATATGGCATTAATGGCATCATGTAATTGTTTTTGTGCAATTTCCGCTTGTTTCCCGGCATATGAAAATAAAGAGAAAAAATAAACCGTTGCAATCAAATAGCTTAACATCCGTAATATATGCCAAAACCACCACGACGCATCCCACGGCGTGGAAAATAAAAACAACAATCCTGTTGATGCAAACAACACCACAAAAAAGCTTAGAAATATTCGGCGTTTAGCCGCGCTATTTATATGCTCGACACTTAAATTTTGTTTAATAAAATAGCCAGCGGCTGCTAAGAAACCGATGCTTCCGGCTATGTTTAGGGTTATGGCTAAATTTGTGAATTCACCATTATCGATCATTAGTGGCAATGCCGTTGGGTATAGCAAAAGTACAACGGCCAAACTCACAGCCGCGCATAAAGTTAAAAAATTTAATTTTTTATAAAAATTTAATTTTAAAGAATTTCTGCCCAACCAAATGAATGAAAAAAACAATCCGCCAAAAAATGTTGATAAACTATGTGTCCAGACAAACATTTTGCCGGGCGGCAATGCCGCATGAATAACATCATATAGGCCCATGACAATGATACCGGATGCGATGCAGATATACCGGTTAGACATATCGCTGTTTGAACGCATGCGTAAAATCAAAATTGCGGTGATAAATGCGGAAAATGCACCGATGCTATCAATGGCCGAATGTATGGGTAATTGTTGCCCATGCCAGTTGGGTAAAACGGTTTCGATGATGATCACGGTAATGACAATGAACACAGCCACTGACAAATACCAAGCGAAGACAGGGATGTTGAATAGTCGATGCAATAGTTGATCCCTAAATTCAAAAAACAATTAAAGCGTTTATGTGTGTGAAAATCAATAAATGAAAACTAAGCGTTATTCAACACAATCGGTTGGCCGTGGGGGGTGGTCGCCGCCGCCGTTGCCCAATCCTGTTTGCGCGCCAATAATCTGTGTATATCAATCACACCTTTTGTCGTGGTTAATTTTTCCAGCGCCGCTAACCAATCGAGATAATAACCATTACCATCATCAATGTTTTTACTATGGCGGCGTTGATGGCTTAATGCATCGGCCCATTCCGGCCATGTGAAGACAGCGCTTTCATATAACGCTATAGTCATGGCAAAAGTTTCGGCTTGCCACGGTTCCTGAAATACCGGGCCGTCATCATCTAATGGAATGCCGTTCAGTTTTTTTGCCTGTGAAACGGTCATGATGCGGGGTCTAGGTAACAGTCAAACAAGTCCACATAGACCGGATCATTTGCAACGTTACTTCCCCATAATTCGTGGGCGTCAAATTTAACGTTGTATAAAAACGCCGCTTTTTTTTCCATGGTCATAGCGTGTGTGTCGGCAAAAATGAAACCGCCGTGTTCTATGAATATGGTGCCTATGTGACCACGGGTGTAACGCGGTGCACGGGTGTGGTGCGTGGGGTGGCGATTGATCACCTGCACCCGGTCACCGATTTTAAATCGTTGTGCACAAGTCGCATTCAAATTTGCCGGCCCGCCTTTTTCCAACAACGCCACCACTTGATTTGGTGTGATCGCGGTTAGTGCGGGTGTGACGGGTGATGCCGCTGATGTTGGGTTTTCAAGGCGGTCATTAATTTCCTGTTTGCTGACCAGCCCTGCATCATCCAACAATGCTTCTAATCCAAACAACCAGTGTTCGTAATAGGTGGTGTTTAAATAGTCGGGTCCCGGCATTTTTTCTCGGAAAAAACGACTTTTATCTATGTTCCATTGGCCCAAAAAGCCAGACCCTAAAACCAAGGAAAAAACATCTTTTTCCCAATTATCATGAAACAGCGGTTGATCAGGATCAATATCAATGGGGCCCATTCCGTGCATACCGCCTAAATCATGGGCGCCGTTCATGACGATGTTTCCGGTTTTGAAAGGACGGTGACACCGATCATGCTATCGCGGGTAACGATGCTTGCTAGTTCTTTTGGTGTCATGGTATCCGTTCCATGCGGACGTTTGGGTAAAACCAAATAACGAATTTCTGCGGTGCTGTCCCAGACCTGAACTTTTTGGGAATTGGGCAAGACGGTGCCAAATTCGGCTAATACACCACGCGGATCAATCACCACACGTGACCGGTAGGCCGATGATTTATACCACACGGGCGGCAATCCCAACGTCGGCCAAGGGTAACAGGAACACAATGTGCAAACCACGACATTATGAACAGCATCAGTGTTTTCAACCACCACCATGTGTTCGCCTTGGCGTCCGGTGTATCCCAAACTGTTGATGGCGTTCGTGGCATCCGACAACAGCCATTGTTTGTATTCCGGGTCCGTCCACGCTTTGGCGACCACGGCTGCCCCGTTTTGCGGGCCGACTTTATTTTGGTAGGTGTCGATAAACACGTTTAATGCGTTATCATCAACCAAGCCTTTTTCAATCATTAATGATTTCAACGCCCGAACGCGCAATTCAACATCGCTTAAATGGGAGTGATCGTGGTCGTTGCTCATATGTCGCTTGCCTTTATATTGGATGCCTTCTTGCTGTGTATTATAGGTCGACAACGGTTTGTTTTTCAATAAGCTCAATGTGATAGTCGTCTGGATCGGTGATAAAGGCAATGATTTCGTTTTTATCGAACGCCATGGGGGCTGGCGGGCGGATGATGGCGATGCCTTGGGTTTTTAGCGCATCACACAAGCCATAAATGTCAACAACTGCAAGTGCAATATGGCCATAGGCGGTGCCTTTGTCATAGTCGTCCGCGTCCCAGTTATAGGTTAATTCCAATACCGTTGCCGTGGTTTCAAGCTCATACCCGATAAACGCCAATGTGAAACGGCCATCTGGATAATCGGTTTTGCGCTGTAGGGTCATCCCTAAAATGTTGACATAAAAATTCAGCGATTTTTGTAAATTTTTGACCCGTAACATGGTATGCAAAATTCGTGTTGGTATGTTTTTTGTTTGCATTGCTTCACTCTTTCTCAAAAAAAATCCTCTCATCATTCAGTTTGGATGCTGATGATGAGAGGAGACGGTAGGGGGATTGGTCTTTATTTAAGCAGCTTTGCCAATGGCTTCGCCCATTTCTTGGTTGGTAAAGGCTTTGCCTGCAATGCCCCATAAACCTTCGACGGCATAAACCGCGTTGACCCATATTTGATCAGGTTTTAATTTACCCATTGCAGCTTTTTCAACGATGTCGGTGACACGTTTTACAAATTGGTCTTTTTGTTCTTGGCTCGACAGCGCAAACGACGGGACGCGCAATTCAACGATGGCTAAATCAGCGACTTGTTGGTTAGAAAAAGTTAAACCTTTCTCTACAAAAATGACTTCACCGATGATGTTGGGGGCCATAAACGCATTGCCGCTGATGTCGTGCAGATCCAAAAATATTTCCGCCACATCGTTGTGCATTTGTTGGGCGGTTGCTTTGTTGATAAGTCCTTCGGTCACGATGATTTGGATAGGCATAATACAGTATTCCTTCATTAATTAGTGTTGATCAGAAACCGCCAACGCGTGTTGGCGGTGATATTTAGCAAGTGTATTTATTAAATAACGATTGCTATTTAATAAATACACGGCAATACGCGTCATTGTCAATTATTAAATAACGAACGTTATGTTATGAATTATATTGCGTGTTTTAAATGGGCGATGTGTTGGCTGGTTTGATGGTGTGCAAGCCGTGCAAAGAACGATTGATGGCATCTGATAACTGTTGACGTTTATAGGGTTTTGCTAGCAGTTCCAACCCCAATTGATCGAAAGACTCATGATTTTGAATGCGGTCAGGATAACCGGACGTCAGCAAGACTTTAATATTTTTATAATGGATATATACATAATGGGCTAATTCTATGCCGCTTAGATTATTCGGCATAACAATGTCGGTAAAAATCAAATCAATGTCATTATTGTTTGTTTCCAAAATTTTTAAAGCTGCTGCGCCGTCCACGACCTCAAGCACGTTATAGCCTAAATTTTTTAACGAATTGGATACAGTCAACCGTACCGCATCGTCGTTTTCGACTAATAAAATAGTTTTGTTGCCGAAATCTAAATCAATCGTGTTGTTGGGGTGTTTTATATCAACCCGGTTGTCATCAACAATGGGCAAATAGATGGAAATAACCGTGCCGTTACCGTTGTTGCTTGAAATGCCCAAATACCCCGATGATTGTTGGATGAACCCATAGACCATGCTTAGGCCCAAACCCGTGCCAAGGCCGGCGTCTTTGGTAGTAAAAAATGGCTCCAGAACCCGGTCTGCAATATCATCGTCAATACCGCAACCCGAATCGGAAATAGCGATCCGCATAAACCGACCATCAACAGGTTCACCGTTTTGTTCGATAATGGCTTGGTTTAATTCACAATATGTAGATTTGATCGTGATCATGCCTCCATCAGGCATGGCGTCACGGGCATTAATAATTAAATTCAACAAAGCGTTTCCAAACATCGATTTATCAATATTAATAAGATGATTGTCATCGGATAAATCGACGTTGATATCGATTAAATCATCCAAAGTGCTGATGATAAATTGCAACGTTTGCGAAACGAGTTTGTTGGCATCTATTGTGTCTGGGGACAAACTGTGTTGCTTGGAAAAAGACAACATTTGTTGAGTTAACGCCGTCCCTTTGTCGATGGCATCCATCGCCATTTGAACCTGTTGGCGCATTGGAGACGGGTTGTCCATTTCGATTAGGACTGGTTCTAAGTTACCGATCATCACAGCCATTAAATTATTAAAATCATGGGCGATGCCGCCAGCTAATTGTCCGATGGCTTCCATTTTTTGAGAATGACGTAGTTTGTTTTCCAATTCTTTGCGATCAGTGACGTCATCAATAATGGTACAAATCGCAAAAATTTCACCTGTCGATGAGCGGACGGGGCTTTTATTAAAATAAATATCACGGGTTTTTCCGTCTTGAAATTTCAATATGATTTCGCCTGTAATCGTTTGGCCCGTGTCTAATACCTGTTGATCATTTAGTTGTAGTTGTTTCTTATCATCGGGAAAAATATTAGATGCTGTTTGGCCAATGATGCTGTCCTGATCCATATCCATCCACCGGGCAAATGTTTTGTTGACCAATAAGTATTCACCGTCCCGTTTTTTTAACGTCAACGAACTGGGCATTGCATCGATGGTGACGCGAAATAGTTCTTTGCTTTCTTGTAATCGGGTTAAGGCATTTTTTAATTCTGTGATATCGGTGCGCACGCCGGTGATGCCGCCTAATGGCGTGGCCGTTTCTTCGACGCGAATGGTTCTGTTGTTATGAATATAATAATCAAAAGTCCCCACCGGGTTACGATGATAAGCCAAACGAGATTGTATCCATTGTTCGGCCATCTGGTCGAGGCTTATGTGACTAGGGTTTGGTCCCCATTGGCCTTTGGCGACACCTTTGCGTAAAATTTTTTCATAACTCACTCCGGGTTTAAAAAAATCGGCAACCAAAGGATACAGCTTTGATATTTGTTTGTTGGCCAAAACAAGACGGTCATCAGCGTCAAAGTAGACAAAGCCTTCGTTCAAACCATCGAAAGCATCACGCAGAATGATATTTTCCTGAATTGTTTTTTTATGAGCGATGGATTTTTTTAAAGCGTTAGAAATCATCGCAGGTAAAATGGTTTTATAGGTTTCCGGATTACCTTTGATAACGTAATTAAAAACCCCGGCGTCAATAGCTTCGGCGGCGACTTGTTCGCTGCCTTGGCCGGTGACCATAATGATCGGTAAATAAGGGTCGCTTTCTAATAATTTACGCGTGATATGGATACCCGACATACCCGGTAATTGATAATCAATGACAACTAAATCATAGGTTTGCAAGGCGTGACGCGCTAACCCATCATCTCCGGTTATGGCGATATCCACTTGGCCGCCTAAACTTTCCATGATGGTTTTAAATAGCTTTGATAACACCAAATCGTCTTCGATGTATAAAATTTGTGTCTCGGTTAGTATGTTCATGTCATGAATATGGGTATGGAATAATTATTATCAAATGGATTGTAAAAACTATCAAATGGATTGTAAAATTTGGTGACCTGTTGATCTGTTTTACTTAAACGTGATTGTTCTATAATGCTCCTTGTCATCGGTTCGTTGAGGCGTGGATAATTAATTTTTCAGCGGCTTTTTTTGCGTTGATCGCCGCGTTTTTATCTCCAGTGACGTGGAACATGACTATGGCCCCTTCGACCAGCAACATGATTTCATGGGCGATCAGATCGGGGTCTTGAATGTTTGTCTGTGCAGCTAATTCTTGAATAAAACCCAATATGCGTGTTTTGTGTTCACATGCCGCAACGTGAACGGGGTCATTAACATCAGAAAATTCAGCGCAGGCGTTAATGAACAGGCAGCCGGAAAAACCTTTGCCCGTAAACCATTTTCCTAAGGCATCGTAGAGTTTTAATAAATGATCATTGGGGTGTTTGGCATGGCGGGCCACATAGCGCCTTAACCAATGGAGAAATAGTTCATCTTGGCGTCGAATGACGGCTAAAATCAGCTCGTTTTTGGATTTAAAATGATTGTATAACGTCATCCGGGCAACGCCAGCATGGTGTAAAATAGTATCGATGCCTGTGGCATGAAAACCGTTTTTATAAAAAAGCTGTAAGGCCGTTTCGATTAAATGGTCGCGTTTTGTTGAGGCCATAGGTCTCTCGATATATCGTTATAATAAATAGAACATTCAGTATATTATTATTCCAAAATTAATAAAATTCAAGACTGTGTATGCACCATTGTTTCACTGTAAGTGTTGGATAAATCTGATTGACTTAAATAGACTGATCAGTCTATAAAAAAATAAAATAAATGTTAAACTAAGTATGACGAGGATCAAAACTATGTCAGCCTATACCAGCGATATCGCTTTTACCGAAGCCGTTAAAAAGGTGCAGCAAAGCAAAGGATCGCGCGGCGTCTATGCGCGCATGGAAACCGGAAAAGGTTGGCAACAAGACATGCCGGACGCTGTTCAAGATTTTATTCGTGCCCGAGATCATTTTTATTTAGGCACGGCAACGGCTGATGGTCAGCCCTATATTCAGCACCGTGGCGGTGACGTTGGTTTTTTGAAAATCATTGATAACCGGACTTTGGCTTTTGCCGATTTCACCGGAAACCGACAGTATATTACGACCGGAAATCTAAGCGAAAACAACAAAGCCTATATATTTTTAATTGATTACACTAACCGTAGGCGCATTAAATTATGGGGCACTGCTCGCGTCGAAACTGACACAAAAAGCATCGCAGCATTAGTTGACAGTGATTATCATGGGTCACCAGAATCCGCCATGTATTTTGATGTGTTGGCGTGGGATATCAATTGCCCGCAACACATCACTGAACGTTACGATAAACAAACTGTGGTTGAAATGATTGAGCCATTACAAAGGCGCATAGATGATTTGCAAAACCAGATCAAACAATTAACAAGCAATAGCCGTTGATCATATATCGTGGATTTCAATGCCGGCATCGGATTCTGTTGCCATAAATTTAATTGGTAAGGTGACGGTTACGGTGGTGCCGTGATCAAGTTGGCTTTCGATATTTAAACGGCCATGGTGCAGGTCGATTAATTGTTTAACGATGGATAGGCCAAGCCCCGCGCCTTCTTCGGCATGGTGAGGGTCGGGGTTAGATTGTGAAAATGGCTCAGTGATGGTGGTAATTTGATCAGCAGCAATACCACGACCAGTATCTTTGACCATGATTGTAATATCATTACCTGATGCCGTGATGGTAACATCAATAGCCCCATCAGGTGGCGTGAATTTAACGGAATTAGATAATAAATTAATAAAAATTTGCGTTATTGATCGTTGATCAGCTGATATTAGCGGCAAATCATGGCGTGTATGTAATGACACTGTGATTTGATGGTCATCCGCTGCCGTTTCGATGTTTTTAATACAAAGATTAACCACGTCAATAATCGAAAAACGTTCAATGTGAACGACACGTTTTCCGGCTTCGATAGCGGATATATCCAAAACATCGTTGACTAATTTTAACATATGTAAACCGCTGTTATGGATGTCGTTAATGTATTCTTGATAATTTTCATTCCCAATTGGGCCTTTGAATTGAGATCGAATAAGGTCACTAAAGCCGATGATGGCGTTTAGGGGCGTGCGGAATTCATGGCTCATGGTGGCTAAAAATTCGGACTTGGCGCTGGCGGCTTGGCGGGCTTCGGCCAAAGCGTGCTTGGCGCGGTCTTCGGCCTGTTTGCGTTCGGTAATAAAATAGGCCACACCTTGGTGTCCGGTGAACTGCCCCTGATCATCGAATACGGGGTCGCCGGATACGCTGATCCATTGTTTGTCCTGCGTATTTAATTGAAACTCAAAATTTCTAAATGGTTTGTGGGCATATAATATTGATTTATGTTGTTGCCATTTTTGATGGTCCAATAAATCGTGTTCGCTGGCATTTTCCCAACGTGGTACACCGGTAATGCCCGTTGAAGGGAAGTCGGAAATTTCACTATAGCCAATATATTCTGTGAAACAGTGTTGGGCATCGGTCCGCCAAAACCAATCATTACCGATGTTGGCAAGGTTGCGGAATTTTTGTTCGCTGATTTTTAATTTATCCTGACTGCGTATGCGTAAAATGCCAACGCTGATGGCATCGGCGACACGGCTTAAAAATGCTACGCACCCACTTCTTTTGGGATGGCCGTGGGGTAAATAAAACACAATCACGCCGATAACCGTGTTGCCTGCCATAATCGGCACATTGTAATGACCGTGTTGTTCGATGCCATCAAAGGTAATTTCATGGGCGTCGTCAACGCAGTTGGAATATTGAATGGTTTTAGATAGTGCAGCACGACCACAATGGCATTTGCCATATTCAACGCGGTCACATAACGTCAATAATTGAGACGATAAATTATGATGAGCGGTCAGCCTAAGAACATCACCATCACCGGTATTTTCGCTTATAAAAATACCGCCCGATGGCATCAAATTCAACCATGAAACTGAGGTTAATAATTGTTGGATACAAGCTTGTAAATAGTTTTCAAGGGTTAGGTTATCCAATGAAAAACGCAACAATTGACCTAGTGCTTTTTCTTCGGATGCGGTGCGATCAAAAATCGCATCAATATTTTTACGTTCAGTGACGTCAGTTCCAGTGCCTTGGTAACCAATGAAATTTCCGTTGTTATCAAAGAGGGGCTGCCCGTTGACAGAAATCCAAAGGGTGGTCTCATTTTTTTTCATGGGAAAAACAAACTGGCGAAACGGCAAATGGTTTTTAAGCGTTTCAAGATGATCTTTCCACAGTTGATTATCGAAATCGACCGAGAATGATTGTTGCACGGTTTTGCCCAACCGTTGTTCAGGAGTAACTCCGGTGGACGCAAAAAAAGTATCGGAAAAAAAACTGAATTTTAAATCTTTATCCATTTCCCAAAACCAATCGGATGATATTTCGGAAAATATTTTAAACCGATCAAAACTTTTTTTGATTTCGGCTGTTTTTAAACCGATTTGACGTTTTAAAGTGTTCTGATGATGTAAAAATGTATGAATTAAAACCAATAAAAGGATCAAAAATGCCGCAAATGATAATTTAAACAGAAGTGTATCATCGGCAATAATAGCATCCACACCCTTAATAGGCCGGATCATTAATTGCCATGTTTGTCCAGGAAGTGTGATGTTGGATACCGTGATAGGAGGTTTGAAATTGTTGATGTCACCCAAAAAAAATTGACCGTCTTGGGTTTTTACACCTACCATGACTTGATCGATTTTGGTGGTGTGTTCTGTTGACCCCATGACGTAATCCAGATCAATAGCCATGGACACTAATCCCCAGAATTGGTCATTTTTAAAAATCGCCTGAGTGGCGAATAACCCAAGCCCACCTTGGCGCAACGGATAAGGGGCGCTTAAAACCAATTGCCGGGTTCGGGTGGCGCGTTTGATAGCGGCACGCACGTTTGCCCGTTGGTCATTGATTAAATCATGGCCAATGACGGCACCATTACCTGTTTCAGGATAAACCCAGTTTTGAATACCATTTTGGGCCACAGAAAAATTTTTAAAACCTGAAATATTTTTAAGTTGTGGCTCGATAAAGGTTTTAATTAAATTCTTGGTTGATTGAGTTAATGGCGTGTAGATATCAGTGATATTGTTGTTAACATGTTGTTTGAAACCTTTAAAAACCAATAAACGTTTTTCAATATCCAGTTGCAAAGCACTGGCGAGTGCGTCTGAGTGACGTTGTGCTTTGTCTTGAAAACGAGCCAGCGCCAACTGGTCATAATAAAATGTCGCCGTCATCCAAATAATGATGCCGATGACAGCAATTATTGATGATACCACTGAAAGAAAGGTTGGTTTATGTGAAGTGGTCACTTTACGTGGGGCAGTCACAATGAATAACTTTCGTTGTATTTATACCTATACAGATTAGTAGCATGGCAACAAATATATACCCTGTCAAAATACTAAAACAGTATTTTGCGGTTTTTCCGGCAATGTGAAATGAAATGTGAGCCTACATTTTGTTTGCTTGTCACCCAAATGCGATCATTGTTCCTTGTTAACATATCTTGGCACAAGGCTAGACCAAGCCCGGTTACAATTTCGCCTGCGGTGCTGATGGTCGATGTTTTCTGGCCAAGTTTGAGTATGTTTTTGGTTTGATCTATTGTCATGCCTTGGACCGTGTCAGCGACAGCAATTTTAATTTTTTCACCGGTTTTTTGATATGAAATATCAACGCGGCCACCGAGCATGGTTAAATTTTACGCATTTGATAGTAAATCGTGGATGACCGTTTGCACCATATCAGGATCAGCAAAAGCCGTGGCCGTAGCGGGTATGGCATGAGTTAGTTTTACATTATTTTCCAATGCCATGGGTTTTAGGCGTAAACGGAAATTACGAAATTCTTTGTGTTCAACAAAATCAATCATTAATTGTTGCCGTTCTTCACTATCAGCAAAAAAATGATCCCATGATGCGCCTAATATTTGATTGCCATCAGCACCTAATGTTTGAAAGAAAAAGTCGTTGGAAAAAAGGACTATGCTATCGTCAACCCGCAACCCCAAAATGCCCTCGGGAACGGTATTATTACAAACTTTTAAATGTTCATCATGACGCAGCAAATGGGTAAATAGGTCGTTTTAGCCATATTTTTTGATCCTTTGGTTCGCGCGTTATGATCGTGCGTAGATTTTATTAGGTCTTTATATCAGAAATAAGTATAACACAGCCTATATTCTACTTAAATATTCATCTAATTGTAGGGAAACCGTTTATGTTCAATGCTTTAGAAACACCGCAATTGATACTGGATAAAAACCGACTTGAGGACAATACGAAACGGTTTTTGGATTTGGCCGATCATCATGATGTTTTATTAAGGTCCCATTTAAAAACATCGAAATCTGTTGATGTGGCCGATATCGCGACTGCGGGTCGCAAATCCGGTATCACCGTTTCAACATTAAAAGAAGCCGATTATTTCGCTGCCCATGGCTACACAGATATTTTAGTCGCCGCTGGGATTACGCCTAATAAATTTGATTATGCCAAATCGATCATTGATGAATACGATCCTGATTTGTGTCTGGTCACGGATGATGTGACAGTTGCCAAATCAGCCGTTGAATTTGCTGAAACAAAAAACTGTTTATTATCGTTTTTAATTGAGCTGGATTGCGGTGAACACCGCGGAGGTGTGGTCTTGGATAACCCTGATTTAGTGACCATTGCCAAAATTTTTATCGATAGCCAACACATTAATTTTAAAGGCGTGATGACCCATGCCGGGCATTCTTATGGCACTGATGACCGGGCCGAGGTGATCAAATTAGCTGCGCTAGAAAATAAAACTGTGACGGATGCGGCGGCCATTTTATCTGGCCACGGGATTGATTGTGAAATCACCAGCGTAGGATCAACCCCGACTTTTTTATTTGGTGAAAATTTTGATGGTGTATCAGAAGTACGCGTCGGAATTTATATGTTTTTTGATTTATCACAATATTCCAGGAATGTTTGCAGCTTAGACGAAATCGCCTTGTCGGTGCTGGCGACCGTTATTGGTCATAATAAATCAACAGGCACTTTGATTTTGGATGCGGGTATGTTGGCGTTGTCCAAAGACATCGGCGCGCACCGATTTTTACCAGACGCTGGGTATGGTTATTTATGTGACGCCATGACGATGGAACGATTAGGACCGCTTAGCGTTAATATTGTGCATCAAGAGCATGGTTCGGTCACCATCCAAGATGATATGTGGTTTAATAAATTACCAGTGGGTTCAATGGTACGCATTTTACCCAATCACGCGTGCCCGACGGCTGCGGCCTATGATCAGTATTTGGTTATCGACAATGATAAAATCATTGGCTCTTGGCCGCGTATTAATGGCTGGTAAAGCCCATTGTTATTAGACATCGTATGATTTTTACCTTGGCGAAAACGTGTCTGTATATTACGATGTATGGTTGTTGATTAGCATAATTAATAACCCGTTTTTATGGGACGATAGGATGAGTGATGATGCCATAAAAGCTACACAAAATGATACGTTTCTTGTCGGTCGCTGCCTATCCCGTAGCGCAGGTATTTTGCGGCGTAACTTTGTTTCGTTCATAACCTTGTCTTTTATTTTCACCATTCCGTCGATGGTTTTGGAGTTTTTATTCTCTGACACAGAAAATTTATCCGATAGCAAAGATATGCAAGTTTTGATTGGGGCTGCTGTTTATTTTGTCCAATTTATATTATCTTATTTGGTCAATGCAACCATCGTGTATGGCGTGATTTCTGATTTACGTGGACAACGGGCCACCGTTGTAGATGCCATCAATCGCGGTTTGCCGATGTTGTTACCAGTATTAATCGTGGCTATTATTTCATCTATTAGCATGGTTTTTGGATTTGTGCTGTTTGTAATCCCTGGCATTGTTATCATGACTATGCTGTGGTTTTCAGTCCCGGTGGTGGTCGCCGAACGGTCCGGGATTTTTGCCAGCCTGTCGCGCAGCACACAACTCAGCAAAGGCTACCGTTGGAAAATTCTGGGTCTAATATTAATAACACTTGTCATCACATATATTACCGATTTTATTGGAATCTCGGTACCTTTGGCAATTCTAGACTTCAGCATTGTCGATATTAAAACGTATCTTGAAATTTTAAGTAAAGTCATCAGATCGATCATTTTTGCCGTGATTTCAGCCTTGGCCTATCATGATGTACGTATTGCCAAAGAAGGCATTAGCACCGATGATATCGCATCGGTATTTGAATGAGTATATTTATAGGAAGCGTTTGAATGGCTGCGATTACGATTTGCCCAACCTGTGACAAAGAAATATTTCAAGGCATTAAAAAATGTTTGCACTGTGGGCATTATTTCGAAACCGGGTCTGGTGATATTCCCGTACCCGAACGGACCATGCCGAATGCGGAAACAAACACAGCACCGGATGCGCATCCGGCAACAGCGGATAGTGTTGCTGCCCAAACAAAATTTCGTATCGGTGCCTGTGTCTGGCAAAGTTTAAGTTTATCCATTCGCAACATCGTGCCTTTTTTTATGGTCGCCTTGGTGGTGAAAATTCCGGTTGTCGTTATTATTCTTGTTTCTGATTTATCTAAATCTGCAGAACAGAGTTTAAATACAGTTGCTAGCGTATTGGCGTATTTTGCTATTACAGCAATCACCTATAGCACCATTTCGGAACTCAGAGGCAACCCGGTCCCGATCATGGAAACCTTTCAAGACGCAGCCAAATTAACGTGGAAAACTTTTGCATCAAGCGTCGTGGCGGCGATAGCCATTATTCTCACCACAGTTTTGGGCAGTACTGTTTTAGGTTGGTTGGGATTGCTTGCCGGGTTTGAGCTTGTAAGCTCGGGCTTTATCATTTTGGTGATGATTGGGGCTATTCCGGGCTTTATGTTGTATAGTATGTATTGGATTGTGGTGCCGGTGGTGGTGGGTGACGATACAGGCATTTTTGCTAGTTTGTCACGCAGTGCGGCATTAACAAAAAACAATCGCTGGAAAATTTTTGCTGTGTTTTTATTATCCCTTTTGCTGACGATAATTCCTTTTGCCGCATCGTTTTTGCTGCTGGGCGGTTTGACCTTAAGCGACATAGATATCGCTGCGCCGGGTTTTATTATATTAATGTATTTGGCATCGACATTCGGATTGATCTATTTGTCGGTGGTTCAAGCGAAAGTTTACCATGATTTACGCAGCAATAAAGAAGGCCTTGGGTCGGATCAACTGGCATCGGTATTTAATTAATTAGTTTTTACAGGTTTTTTGTTTTTGGGGTTCGGTTTATCAAATTTATTAGCCCGGACTTCGCCAAATTGCATGCGGGTTTCCAAGTGGGCGCGCAGGGCGGCATAAAAATCTTTTAAAAACACATGGTTGTTAACAACTGTTGTTGACGGCCATCCGATTTTTTTTCTGACTTTTTGCCCGACAGCACCCATCGTTTGGATTTGTTCCAAACCTGTTTGCCTGAGCACCTGTTCCAATGTTTGTAATTCAAAATTGCCATATATTTCTAATTGATCGCGGCTGAATTGATAGGTTGCGGTCGGTGCTTCGGCGTTTTGACCGGGTTTGATATATTTGTTTTTAATGATGGGTTTGCTTTTAACCGCCGTTGCCGATACATCGCTCAACAATGTCGCTTTTGGCGATTTGACAACCCATGTTCCGCCTAAAAAATCACCGACCCGCATGACATCTTTGTTGATGAATGGGACGGCGGCAAAAGCCGTCATCCACGCCAACGCCATTAAAACTTCGGGTGATTGAATGCTGTTATCAATATCGCTTAAAAAAATCAAAGTTAAGGGCATGAACAACTCGATTTCTCTGACAATGTTACGTACGAACACAGACCCTGGCTGCAATGGTCCGCCAGACCTGTCAATCACCCGCAGACCAATTTTGCGTTTGCCGGGGGTTGATCCTTGACCGCGTAATTCAAAATATGAAAAATAAAAAATGCGGATTAGAAACCAACTCAGCAACATTAACGCATAGACCGTACCCGATCCACGGCTGGCGCCTAATACTCCAAAAATAATCCCGCCACCGACAATGGCGACGGCTATTAAACACAACACGATCATCACGACATCGATTAAAACGGCTGTTAAACGGTCTCCTCGGTCGGCCAAGAGCACAGGCAAAATGACGCCTTCGGGGGTGGTGATTGTGCGTTTCAATTTTTGGTTGATATGATCGTTTTGGGCCATGGGTTTATTGTAATCCAGATTTTATTGGAGGGCGGCTCATGAACGTGAAATACACCGCCCAAAACAACAGCATAGCACCACCAATGATATAGCGGGCAATTGTATCGTTGATAAGCTGTCTGCCAAAACTTTCTAAAAATGCGGCGATAAACATCATGAACACGGCACCTAATACCACGCGCCCGGCCAACCGTCCGGCATGGGCTAAATTATCTATTCTGGAATATTGACCGGGAAATGCCACCGCAGCACCCATGGATAAACCGGCCGCCGCACACAATAAAATGGCTAAAATTTCAGTGGTGCCGTGGATCGATAACCAGCCACCGATTTCATACAACAGTCCGTTGCTGCTGTATAAAGCGATAAAAGATCCCATCATGGAGCCGTTGTTAAATAATAAAATAAACACAGGAAAACCAAGGGCCACCCCGACGGACGCAAACAAGATCACGATACCTGCGTTGTTGCTAAACAATTGTGAAGCAAAAATTTGCAGCATTTCAAGGGCACTTCCGCCGCCATCGAACAAGCCTTCGCGTAACGATTGCGCCGAACTGGACGGCGTCCGGTCCCCGGCCAAGCCACCGGACATAAACGTATAATACCAATCCAAATTTTGCATGGTTAATATATAAGCCACCAAGACGCTGCCCAACCCGACCGCAAAAGATATCAGTAAAAACCATTTAAGCTGGCGCACGGCGGCTGGAAAACCGTGTAGAAAAAATTGCACGATCATATCCATGAAACTGACATGTTGGCTATAGGTGGCAAAAAATGCGCGTGCTGCTAAACTTTCCAAATAATCCAACAAGTTTTTATCAAGCGTGGTCGCACGCGCCACCGACAACGACGATAACGTCGCCCGATATAACGAGGGCAATCTGAACCGTTGTTCAGCGCTCAAAGTTTTCAGGCCTTTTTTTTCCAACGTATTAATCAGATTTTCGGTTTCTTGCCACAACGCCTGGCGTTCGCTGCGGAACCGGTAACTGTGTAAATGCTGTTTACTCATACCGTCACCTTAAATAAGCTCATGACGTTTGATTTCCATATACTTGTTGATTAACCGACCATGCATTTGATTGCTGGGGACATCCAGACAATGAATACCCATGCGGCGGATTTTTTCCAATACAATGCGCCGGTCTTTGATGAAATCACCGGCCACCACAGAACGGATAACATCGTTGGCATTCGCGGGTGTTTTGTTTTTAATGGCTTTTAGTTGTGGATCGTTTAAACACACAAACACCACCAAATGTTTGGCTGCCAATCGTTTTAAATTATGCAACATTAATTCAGCCGCCACGGTATCGATAAAATCAGTTTGCAAAACAATCAACGACCGGCGGTTTAACCGACCCATTAAATCCATTAATCCTAATGTAAAATTTGTTTCCTGATAATGATAGTCCATGTCGGCAGAGTTTTGTTGCAACCGTGATAACTGTCTGGGGCCGTTTAATGGCTTGGTATATGTTTTAACGTCTTCTGCGAACGAGAAAAACCCAACCCGGTCGCCCATGCGTAAAGCTTGATGAGCTAAAATTAATCCGCTGTGAATGGCGTGATCGAGTTTTGGCATGGCATCAATCGGATCAGTCATTAAATGCCCACTATCAAAAGCCAGTATGATTTGATGGCTGCGTTCGCTATGGAATTCCTTGCACATCAATTTTCTGTGGCGGGCGGAATGTTTCCAATCAATGGACCTTGGGTCTAAACCCGCAACATAATCGCGCAAGGCTTCAAACTCGCTGCCTTCGCCTTGTTGCCGTTGGGTTTTGGCACCAAATAAATTGCTGGATAAAGACAGCTGTAATTGTTGAACTTTTACGGCTTCTAAATTGGGGATTATAGCAATGTCTTTGTTTAAAATTTGAACTTGGCGCATTTCCACCAACCCCAAAGGACCAGACCAACGCAACCAAACTTTATCAATGTGCGCGATGCCACGTCGCAAAGCTTTAACCGGGTTGTTGCCCGTTATGGTGTCGCCGGATCGTAAATTCATCTGACGGGGGCCGGATATCTGTAGATGATCGCTGACGGAAAAAACGTAATTTAATACCGGCGCGCGGCGACCGGCATCTACAGTTGTATGAATAGGACAATCTGCATCGGTGCCAACATAAAATCGAGCCGGGAAATCGAAGCTGATTTTTAAAGCTCGTTTTGGTACTAATAAAATGGCATCAATGCCTGTTAACAACAACGCCATTAATAAATAAACCAACCCCACCGTCCACAAGTTATCGTTCAGCAATGCGGCGGTTAATGAAACCGGAATGCCAACAGAAAATAAAATAATACTGCGTGGGGTAGGGTGCATTAACGCGGTGCTTCCACTGAATTGATGATTTTCGAGATGATCTGATCGGGGTTTAAACCTTCGATTTCGGCGCTGGCGGATAAAACGACGCGGTGACGCAGGGCAGGCAAAGTTAAATATTTAACGTCATCGGGGATGACAAAATCACGGTCATTGAGTGCCGCCATGGTGCGGGCGGCTGCCGCAATCATCGCCGCCGCCCTTGGGGACGCGCCAAATTCCAAAGACGGGTTTTCACGGGTGGCCCGGATGATATTAACCACATAATCAATAATATCGTCGGATACGCGGATGTTTTGAATAAAGTCGCGGATGGCGGTTAATTCATCAATACCGGCAATGGCTGATAATTGCCTGTTATCTATTTCCGGTGCCGACGAATGTTGGCCGTGTTGTTTGACGATTAACCGCTCATCATCAATGTTTGGATAGGTTAAAATATGTTTGAATAAAAACCGGTCCAATTGGGCTTCGGGTAATGGGTATGTGCCTTGTTGTTCAATCGGGTTTTGTGTGGCGATGACCATGAACCCTGTCCCTAAATCATAAGTTTCGCCATCGATGGTGACGGCGCGTTCTTGCATGGCTTGTAACAATGCAGCCTGCGTTTTGGGCGGGGTGCGGTTGATTTCATCGGCCAATAATAGTTCGGTGAAAATCGGCCCTTTGGTCAATTGGAAACTGTTGGTTTGGAAATTAAATAAATTGGTGCCCAACACATCGCCCGGCATTAAATCGGGCGTGAATTGAATTCGGCCAAATTGTAACGCTAACGTTTTGGCAAATGTTCTGGCGATTAATGTTTTGCCTGTTCCGGGGACGCCTTCTAATAATATGTGGCCGCCGCTTAACAGGCTGATGAAAAATAATTCAAGTGTATCGTCTTGCCCAATGATAATTTTTCCAAGTTCACTTTTTAAATTATCGGCGAACGCTTTAACGTCTTTTGGACCCATTTATAATCTCCTGTTTCCATAAAATAATATCGCGGGTGAAACCCATGATTTTTTTTGCGTTGGTGGCTTTTTTGACGTGTTGCAACGTGTGAATTTCGCTTGTCATCTCAGCCATGCTGATTGTTGTATTATGCGTTTTTTCCAATTGTTCAATCCATTGCCGGGTGGCTGTTGGTGTCATGGACGCAGGAGCGTTTAAATCTTGTTTGACGTCATCTGTAACCAAATTGATATAGCGCAACATTAATGACGGCATAAAACTGCCGAAACTTAATAAATGCACGGTGTTTTCGATTAATCCGGTTTTACCGGGAGCTAACACAGGTTTGGGGGGGCGTGCTGCTCCGAACCGACCGGATGCCGCCCACAACAATAATGCTATGGACATAATGGCGGTGATGGTGGCGATCAAAAATGGCATTTGAAACATCGATCCCCAAAAATTCGGCTTAATTTCAAAGCCATGCAGGATTTCATCAAAAATCACCGGGCCGTCGCCTTGGCGGATGGTTTCAATTAACTTGGTTGCAAATACTGCATTGTCGCTTTGGCCCAATCCAAAATTTGTAAACACATCCGGGTCCGACGCGACCCACAACGTGCCGGATCCGGTTTTGTATTGGCCGACAAAAATACCTTTGTTTGATGATATTAAAGGCGTTAATTGATCGCTTTTAATGAACTGTGGGTTTTTCACTGTGGGTTTGATATTACCGATGGTTAACCGCCACACTGGTTTTGATTGTGACCGCATGATGCGTGATTTTTTGATAAATTTACGGGCTATTTTTTGTACGGCGGCTTTTGTTAATAACAATTGAAAAGAAACCCAGTTTGGGTTTTGTAAATCCGGGTTGTCGTTGGCTTGATCGCCTTGGCGTTTGGGTAAAATCAACAAAATGTTAGGGGCGCTCATGATTTTTTTTACATCGCTCGCTGTTAACGCACGGTTGGGCGGTTCGGCTATAACCAATAAACTAGCGGTGCGGGCTTTATCCAATGTGGCGTAACGGCTGCTGCGCGTGGGAATGCCGATGGTGTTTAATAATTCAATGAATGCCTGATGGCCTAATGCGGACGGCGAATAACTATTGGCTTGGTTGTTTTCACCCGCCGACCGATTGGATAAAGCCACGGTGAAACTGCCGACAAACAACAACACGCCACAAATCACCATAATGATTATGGTGCGGTGCGAAAATACCGAATTTGTGTTTGCCGGTTTTGCCATTATAAAACCACCCCGGCATTCATTAACCCGCTGTTGTCGCGAAAAATGATGAATTGATCACGACTGGATTGATAAATATTTTGCGTGGCTTTGGTGTTACCAAAATGGCTTTGTTCTTCGTTTTCAATTAAATGTTTTAATGCACTGGTTACAGTATTGGGCCGGGTAACGTGGCGCAAAATTTCACGGTTGGTTAATGATGTGGATAAAATTTGTTGTGTGTTGTTGGCTAATACGGACGCTAAACACGGCACCAATAATGCGCGCACGGCATCACTATAGTGGCCTTGGCGGGCAAGCGTATCGGCTTGGTCTAATAATATATCGATGGCGATGGGTTGGGCGGCTGGTTTTTGTTTTCCGTCTGGATCAGGTGTTACGCCGTCTTTGCGTGGGCGTTTAACCATAAAAGGAACTTCGCGGACGATGTAAACAATCACCAATATGGCAGCGGCTGCAAAAATCATCCAAAACACTATTTTGATAATGTCGCCAATGTTTGATAAATCTAAATTGAAATCAAATTTCTTGTCGAACTCAACTTTATAGGACGAGTCGGTTTGTTTGTCCGTATTGTATTCACCATCATTTGTGGGTGGAGTGTAGGGCGTGGGGAGTATTGTTTGATAACGATCATCGCTTAAAATTTGTTGCGCTGCTTGATTAATCTGCTCCGCTGTAGCGGCTAGTGCGGACGGCGCATAAATGGTGGGTGCCAGCCATACCCCTGTGAACAGCATTATGGAAACCCATATTGATTTTTTAATGTATTTCTGATCTGTCATTAATGATAGCACAGGCAGGAAATTCCAAAATAAAACACGAATACCAATCATAAACATCACAATTCAAGATTGCAATGAATGTAATGCCTGCGCTCGTCTATGGTACGTGTAAGGATAAACAGGAGAAAATTGAGTTTGATCGTTATTGTTAGTAAACAGGGAAGTAATCAGGGGAAAACGTTTGAAGTGTCAAAATGCGGGGCGGAAAACCCCGATAACCACAAATTTTACAGTGAATGTGGTCATGGATTATTGGTCAAAACAACCGAAGCCGAACGCCGTTCATTAACCGTGATGTTTTGTGATCTACCGGGATCAACGGCCATGTCAAAACGTCTGGACCCCGAAGATTTGCAAAATCTGGTAAAAGCCTATCAACAGTGTTGAGGGAAAATTATTCAACTCTTTGGTGGCTATATCGCGCGCTATATGAGCGACGGAGTTTTAGTTTATTTTGGCTATTGATAAATGCAGTCACTTTTTGCAAAATGCGGAACACTTAATCACGGATGCTGCTTTGGCAGGCGATTTTGAAACCGCAGATTTTTTTCTGGTTGATGACGCTGTTGCCAACGCCCAACAATTGAGTTTTCATGGCTGGGTTGGGATGCTAGAACGAATTCAGGCGCAAACGACGATGAACTCCTGATGATGCATTCCGGCAAATTACATAAAACCAATTTAACCGCCGGGCGGAAAAAATTACGCTACTGGCTTTTATTGTTCGCTGTGGTGTTTCAAATCAGTGTGCCGTTGGCGCAAGGATTATCAGCCCCGGTTATTGCTGGAAATGATGTTCCGGCTGCGATGATTTGTGGGGCCACAGGCGGCGTCACCCAAATCCCTGAAAATATAGTCAACCAAAATGCGACAAAAAATACGGGTGGGCAAAATTCGCCTTGTCCGTTTTGTCATTCGTGTTGTTTTGCACGCGCGTTTAGTCTTGATTATGTCAAGGTTGAATTACCCATCATGCTTGTTCCGGATATGGAAAAATGGGTTTATGGTGATTTCGCAGGAACATGGTTATCGTCTAAGGTTACAGGTTTACAATCCAGACCACGCGCACCGCCCGCATTCACCTGATCTCTTTATAAAACTCTTATAAAATTTAAAGAACGTACCTGATTACCTGTCCGCTTGGCCGGGTCGGTTTGTGCGTTTTCAGATATCAATGAATGAAAGAAAAATTATGAAAAACAAAATAAAAATGATGGCGTTTGTGGCATTAACGGTTGTGTTTACAGTTGCTCCGGCGCGGGTTGAAAGTCACGGCCTTAAAAAGGAAGGCGTGCATGTTTCCAATGTATGGGCGCGGGCGACTATTATGAGTGCCAAAACAGGTGCTGCTTATATGATGATTAAAAACAATGGGTATGCCGCCGATAAATTGATCGCAATTGAAACGAGGATCAGCAAAAAAGCCAGCGTTCATCAATCAAAAGTAGTTGATGGTGTGATGCACATGAATGCCGTGAAAAAGCTTATTATAAAACCCGGCGCAACTGTGATGTTAAAACTGGGCGGATATCATGTCATGTTTATGGGATTAAATAATGGCTTGAAGCAGGGCGACACATTCCCGATAACGCTGGTTTTTGAAAAATCGGGCCCTGTTGTTGTCACAGTGACCGTGATGAAAGCCGGGGGCCGGGATATAGATCATAATGCCATGAAGAAAACGAAAACAACGGCTAACGAATAAGGTTAATACTATGAAAAATAAAAATATTCTTTTTGCCGTTGTTTTGTCGGCGTTTGTCGTTGGTGTTATGTCGTTGATGTTGTATCGGGCGGCCTCGCAGAATAATTCAGTGGCAAACACTGCGGCGTCTAATTTATATAAAGCAGAAGTCGGTGGTAATTTTACCCTTACAAATCACAATGGCCAAACCGTTACCAATAAAGATTACCTAGGGAAATATATGGTGGTATTTTTTGGTTATACCTATTGTCCGGATGTCTGTCCGACGGCTTTGCAAAATATGACCGATGCCTTGGACATGCTGGCGGATAAAGCTGAATTCGTGCAGCCATTGTTCATTACTGTTGACCCCGAACGCGATACACCGGCGGTATTAAATAATTATGTGAAAAATTTTCACCCGTCTTTGGTTGCATTAACCGGCAACGATCAACAAATTGCTATAGCAGGGGCAAATTACCGCGCCTATTATGCCAAAGCAATCGAGCCGGGTGCGGATCAGGATGATTATTTGATGGCCCATTCATCGATCATTTATTTAATGGGGCCTGATGGGAAATTTATCAGCAGTTTTAACCATGAAACATCGCCTGAAAAAATGGCAAATACATTAAAAAAATATTTGCTGTAATGTCGTTTTAAAATTCCGTTATCGACGGCACTAGCTTGAATGATGAACAATCAGTCACCAGAACGTGGCTGATTGTTTGTTGTTTGAGCTGCTTTCTTATTGATAATAGTTCTATATTGCATATATAATTATTCTAGTATATATTGATTTGCAAATTAAATACATTTTTTAGTGTTGTTTGAAGTAACCAAACTCACATAAACAAATAATAAAAATAATAAAAATAATAAAATTAAATAACGTTAAATCAAACCATAATTGATGGCGTTGGGTGATTGATAAGAGGGAGGGCCGTATGAAGCATTCATATGTTTTGGCGTTGGTCATGGTTGCCGGGCTTTCCGGCTGCAGTGGGTTAAAGCTATTTAACGAAGGCCGACTGAAAGTTGCCACAGAAACCAAAAAACAAGCACAAAAACTCAGCGAAGTTAATGTGTTTGGGACAATGGAAAAAAATCTGGATGCATTAACGGATTTGGAAAATGATTCGTTGAAATTGCTGCGTGCCAGAAAAAAAGAATCTTATCTGAAAATTTTACCTGAACGTACAGCTCCTCAGTTGGCGTCGGATTTGGTGTCAACCATCTCTATTATGCAAGGCACCGCAAAAAACATAAAAAATGAAGTCGCTAAAGCAGTAGAAAATGTTAATGCCCAGCTTGATCGACAAGCATTGGTCACAGATATTTTGAAAGTTGAAAGCATTCCGGCGCTTATAAAAAAATTACAAACTGCACTTAAAATTGAAACAAATGATAAAAAGAAAACGGCGTTAGATAATCGAATAAGATTATTAACGGGTTTTCAATCCAGCGAAGATCCCGCAGTTAAAAGAACAATTAGTATCACTTTGAAACGCATTAAAAACACCTTGGAATGGGTTAATGGCAAAGCGGATAAAACCATTAAAGCTTTTGAAAAAATTACAGGTGGGGCAGATAAAGCACCTAAGTCAAAACCTGTATCCCTAATCAAAGATATGGCCAAAGGCGGTGGTGATAAGGTCAAAAAAGCTAAAGAATGGTTGGCGAAACTCTCGAAACCATTGGATGATGCGGACAAAGATCAAAATGTTGTGGCTGCACGAAATTTACTCATACTTTATGTCAAAGAGCAGTTAGCAAAAGAACAAGTCCGGTTAGAAGAATACCGGCGGTATATGGCGGCGATAAAACGTATTAATGATCAGTTCGTGCCGCGTAACAAACGCGCAATTTGCCAACTGTATTTGCGTGCTTTTGATAAAATTGCCGCAGCTTCGAGTGTTAATAATGACGTATATATGCAATTAATCGCCCAATATAAAGCCTTCGAATCGAGTGAAAGTTACAAAGCAGGCGAATGTGGTTATTATTATAATGATTTAAATAAAAAACAATCAGTTGAATATAAAGATTGGATGGGTGGACAACGCACATTGTCACAATATTTAGTTGCAAATATCAAACGTGAACCCACCAGACCAAGTGGCCCTATCATCGTTACAGCACTGGGTTTGTTATCATTTGTTGAGACGCCATATGCTGATGATTTATACGATCAAATTTTAATTGAAAAAAACCGTCATACGATCCGGCTTTCGGCTATTAATTATGGGCAACGTAGCGATTTAATCAGAGATTTGGCGTCCAGTTTGGAAATCTATGAACAAAGTGGTTTTAAACCAAAAGATGTCGCCGAAGCTTTGTTGTCTGCGACACAAATTGGCGCATTATTGTTCATTGGCGCAAAACAATAGGAGGGCCTAAAAATGTGTAAATTTTTAAACTTGGCTGCGGTGATAATGTTTTTAAGCGCATGTGCAGTCACCCCACCCGAAATACGTCAAGGCGCGGCCACAGGGGCCGCCATGACATCCACTTTAGATTCAGATTTACAAGCTGTTATTAAAGTCAATCGCGAACAATATGATGAACGAACAAAAATTGTCCTATTAGCTCAAAAAGCGCATTTAGAAAGTGTACAAAGCCTTGTTCTTGAAGCGGAGGCTTTCGCATTTGGTAAAAAAAATACCTCAACTGGCGAAAAAGGCATGAAGGCTTTGATCGGGCCATTTATGACGACGTCTATGGCCCGGTGGTCGAAAAACTATAATGACTTTGATGAAAGAATTAAAGGCATAGAAAAAAAAGTAAACGACCGTAGAACGATCATTTTGAATGATCGTAAAAACATCAAAAAGCTTCGTGCGAATTTTTTAGTTCTCAGTACAAAAGAAACGGGCAAAGAAACACTTAAATATCTTATTAAATTTTCAAAACAGGTAAAGACCGAATATGACGCCTTAGATGAGAAAGCGAAATAACTGATCGTAGGAATAAAAAGCGCCATTATGAAAAGGAGTTGAGATGATGAGTAGGGGAAATGCAACAGAAGGATTAACCACAGCGATTAACGCATTGAATGAATCCACAGAAAAGCTGAAGAAATTAATTGGTTATAAAAAAAGTAAAAATCTAGATAGTAGTCAAGAAGCATATGAAGTGGATAAAAACAATTCACGTTTGATTAGGTTGAAGCGCCGCCAAGTATTGCTGCAAAATGCAAACGACAACAATATACTTGATGCTCCGACGATTGATGAAATTCAAACGATAAAAGATTTTATTAAGAGCGTTCAGGACTTAACCTTGGCCGTCGCTTTAACCAATTCAGGCTTTAAATTGATTGTAGGATTGGCTAGTCAAGGATTTGGTCTTGGGGCTGGAGTTGAATTAGATGAAGAAACATCGGAATAGATCAAAAATTAACAAGCCCAAAAACTAATGCACCGTTATGTGACAAAAGTGAGGCCATGGTATGTCAAAAGCCAAACAAAATGCAGCAATAAATGCCGTTAAAAATGCCGCCGAAGATGCCGCGAAAATTGCGTCAAAAAATGGCGCGTCATCCGTGGTTAAAGCGGTCAAAAAAGCCGCAGAAAAAAAGGATGCTGAAAATTTGGCGGAGACTTTAATTCAAGCCGCCGATGATGCCGTGGCTGCTTTGCCCGCACCCGAACTAGTTGCCGCTAAAAATTCGACGGCAGTACCTCCTTTGCGGATTTTCGGCATTTATCCATGGGTCGTATTTTTGGTCTTGTTTTTGGTCCTTGTCATACCGTCAGGTATTTTTATCGGCAATAGTTATAAAAAACTGGATGACATTTTATTATCCATTTCCATTCCTCCTGTATCGGAAACAGACAAGTTGTTCAATTTACCCGTTTCAGAAGACAAAACATTTTCTAACCGTGCAATCGTTGCGTTGGAACGGGATGTGATCAACAACCGGTTGCATGTGACCAAAGCCGCCCTTGCCACGCGGACATGGATGCGGTTTATGAGTTTGATTTTTGGCGCAATTTTGGTGGTCGTTGGATCGGCTTTTATTTTGGGAAAAATATCAACCAGAGAGACCAATACGGGTGAGTTCACTTTTGGCGATGTCAAAGGCTCGCTGGCGACGTCTTCGCCGGGTTTGATGCTGGTTTTTATGGGATCATTGTTAATCGCCGTGCCTAATTTTTCCACGCAATCAATTACTACAAACGACACCGGCAGTTTTATTGCCAAAGGGTTGGCAAGTGGCGTAGGTGGTCAACCGATTGTTGCTAGCGAAACCCCGGACGGTAAAGAAGACATCGAGCGTATTATCATGCAGTTAAAAAAACAAGAAGTAGGAGCGGATAAATGACACTAAACATTAAATTCAAAATGTATATTTTGTGGTTTGTTGGCGTGATTGCCGTGATTGCCGTGATGCCGTATGTCGCCCGAGCTGATGTTATCGATGACGCCGTTGCCAAAGGCTATGATGCGGGATTTAAAAAAGGATATCAGAAAGGATTTGTTGAAGGCCAGAAAAGTGCGCCCGGCGGCGGCACACAAAATGATATTGTCTTGTCAAAATCCAAAGACGGCGGGTTTGGCACGGGCGGTGGCACCACATTTATGAAAAAATCAGCTGTTGGATTTTTGTGGGATTGGAAAGAAAAAAATTGGCAAGCCTATAAATTAGACGGGGTTAACGGGAATACAGTTGTTCCGGGGACCGGACTAAACATTGAAAAATGGGCAAAATCACCTGAATTGTGGCAAAATTCTGATATTAAACCAACTGAGTTAAAGCCTGAACTTGAAAATTTGAGCAAAGAATTCACGACCAAATACCCTGAAAGCAATATTTTCATCATGCCCGGACAAACGGCTCAATAAATCCCACTTTTTCATTTATAGAAGCCCGCCGGATGATGCCGATGCGGGTTTTATTTTGACATTTTTTTGACGTTTTTATGTTGAAGGATGTAGCATATAGTGCGTGAAATTATATCTATGGTGTAATAAATTATATCATAATACCTCTGAATTTATTATAGTGTGCGTAAGATTAATTATAAGTGTGTGTAAATTTAGGACGGGATAGATGACCATAAAAATTCGACAATCATACACATCCCGTCTGGGTGCGCGATTAACCCCTAAAACCACCATGATGAAGGCTGCTTTGGCTGTGGCGTATGGTGTGATGATGTCGGCTCCGGTATGGGCGCAATCATCATCCAACACATCGATCACGGTCGATTGTACCGAAGTTACGGTGGACTATGAAAACGACGAAGATTTAACCGCCGAAGAACAAATTCAACGCATGGACGACGCTTTGGACCGCTCGCTTAGCCAATACGACGATTGCCAACAAGGTATGTCCGGAGGTAGTGGAGGTGGTGACGAAACCATGTCGGCCGAGGGTGATGAAGCAGGTGGTGATGGCGAAGATGAAGCCGAAAATGAAGGCAGTGGTGATGGCGAAGATGAAGCCGAAAACGAAGGCAGTGGTGACGGCCAAGAAAAAGCTGATAGTGAAAGCGATGGCCAAGAAAAAGCTGATAGTGAAAGCGACGGCAAAGAAAAAGCCGACAGCGAAACAGATGGTCAAGATGGTGCCCAACAAAAAACCGCAACAAAGGAACAATCAGAACCCAGCAATTCCATGTCTGGCGGCGGCGCCCAATCTAAAACCCCTAAACAAAAAAAATCGAGTTTAGGCGCGTTTGATGAGTGGGTGAAAAAAAATGCACAATCGTCCCGTTCATCGGGTATGCAAGGCACTGAACCGATTGACCCATCGGTATGGACTAAGACTGATAAAGACAACAATCCGACAACGGGTGGTTATGGCGCGCCTGTGGATGCGGACGAAAAAACCAATACCTTGCCGCCGGGTCAAACTCAGCCGCCATTCAATGGCAAAGCACCGCCGGATATTCCCGCAGGCGACAGCGACAGTGTATTAGAACAACAAATCCGTAAAGCCGCTGAAAACGAGCCGGATCCTGTAAAACGCCAACAGTTATGGAATGAATATCGTCGCTATAAAGGTTTGCCGCCGGTTAAAATCGATTCTGGCACTTAATTTCTTGGCCCGTCATGAAATTGATGGATTTATTGTGATATAGTATATAAAATTAGGTTGTATTTTTGGTGTTAAAATAACCATACTGTGGCAACCAAGCCTCCGCATACGCGTATAAGGAAAAAGTTATGACGTTGTTATTCAAAAAAATCGGTGTTTATGCGTTATCGCTTGTCTTTATCTTGTCGGGTTGTGTTGGTAATGGCAGCAGTGGTTCGTCGTTCAGCGTCGGCCCCAAAGTATCATCTTTTTTTAATCCCGACCGGGTGGCGGTGGTTGATGCCAACAAACCAAAACTAGATATCATTGTCCCTGTGTTTGATCCGGGCCTTTCCAAAGATGGAGAAAATTATAAAGAAGAAGGCGTGTGGCCGGAACTCCGCCGCGCCGAAGCCAATCGTTTTGCCTATAAAATGAAACGCGCCCTTGAAAAAACAGAAGCTTTTGGTGCGGTCCGCGTTACCCCTGATACAACGGCTTCTGGTGATTTGTATGTGATTGGAAAAATCCTTGCCAGCACCGGAGAAGAAGTGGATATCGGCGTTAAAGTTGTTGATATTTCCGGTAACGTTTGGTTCGACAGCTCATTTGATTTAAACGTTGGCGAAGGTTTTGACAAAAATCAACGTAATAAAGGCAAAGATGCTTATGACCCCGTATTTGAAGATGCAGCGAATTACATTGCTATTCAATTGGAAGACTTGGGCGAAAAACAAATAACTGATTTGCAAAAAATCACACAGTTGCGGTTCGGTGCCAATTTAGCCGAAGAGGCATTTAATGAAAACCTGAAAAAAGAGGGCGAAATTTTTCAATTGGCCAGGTTCCCAAGTAATGGCGATCCGATGTTAAAACGTGTCAGTTCAATCCGCGTTCGCGATCAATTATTTGTTGATGGGATGCAAGAACAATATCAAGTGTTTAGCGATTTAATGGACGACAGCTATTTAGCTTGGCAAGAACAAAGCCGTGTAGAAATAGCGTCCATCAACGAAGCTCGGAAAAAAGCCGCGGGCGAAGCCGCATTGGGTATATTGGTTGTGGGATTAGCTGTTTTGGCTATCGCGGCCGGGGGAAGTTCAGATAATCCAAATGCGCAAACCGCCGGGCTTGCCGCTGGGGTGTTGGGTGGTGCCGCCGGTGCATCTTTGCTACAAAAAAGCTTTCAAACCAGCGAAGAAACCACCGTTTATAAAGATCAGATCGAAGAATTAGGTCAATCGATTGATATCGATTTATCGCCACGTGTTATGGCTTTTGAACAACAAACCATCGAATTAACCGGCACAGGTAAGCAACAGTTTCAGCAATGGCGGAGTTTCCTGCAAAAAATCTATGAAAAAGAACGCACTCCGACTAAAAAACTGTAAACGAGAACATGCTTAACGACCAACTCGAACAAGCCAGTTTACGAGCGGCGCAAAATATCAAACGAATGATCATCATCGCGGTCGTTTTTGTTGTCTTTATTATTGGTGTGTTTTACGGCTTTTTAAAATTTGATAACACCGCTGATGATGTGGCGTCAGGGTATGGGGATGGGTCTGGCGGATATCGTCCTCCGGCACCTTTCAATCAAACGGGTCCTGATCAAACATCGCCCGCCCAATCACCGACAAAACCAGTGGATAATAATCCATCCCCATCATTAAGCGATGTGCTGCCGCTGGATGGTAAAAAACAAGTGGACGAGAAAAGCCTTAACCAGTTTAAAGCTGATATTACGGCTTTTGAAGAAAATATCATCAGCCAAATTGAAAATGAAGATTTTAAAAATTGGGATGATGCGACATACCAGTCTGTTGTCGACCGCAAAGACAAAGCATTACAGTTGTTCAGCCAAGGCGAATACAGTGAAGCATCGGACGTATTGTCGGCGGCCACAGATGATGCCTTAGCCGCCCTAACGGACATGGAAAACACCTTTAAAGGTCAAATGAATGTGGCGACCACGGCTTATGAAAACGACGATTTGGAAACGGCAAAACTTGCCATTGATAAAGCGTTGGCCGTCAAACCCAAAAATATCCCAGCCGGAGTATTAAAGCGGCAAATTGATAAATTACCGGAAACATTAAAGCTCATAGAAAATGCCGTTGTTGCCCGGGCTGAAAACAATTTGGTCAAAGAACGCGCGGCTCTGAAAAAAGTCATTGAAAACGCACCGGAACGTGAAAGTCTTCAAACCCGGTTACGTGCCGTTAACGCGGAAATTCTGGAAAATGATTACAGCCGTTATACCAATGCGGCATTTGCAGCAATTGATCAGCGGCAATTAAAAGCAGCCAATAAAAATTATATTAAAGCCCGCAGTATATTTCAAAACCGTACGGAAATTTCCTTGCTGAAACAAAAAGTTAAAACCTTAAAAAAAGAATTGGATGCGGAACAAAATATACGGGATGCTGAAAATGCGATTAAACAACAAAATTGGCAAGCTGCTGCTGGGTATTTCAACAAAGCCAGCGCTATTTTTCCGCAAAATAAAACCGTTGTTGATGGTTTGTTGTTAGCCAATAAAATCAATTCAATTAATGATCAATTGCAAAGCATGCTGGATAAACCAGACCGTTTAACGTCGAAATCTTTGCGCCGGACGGCTAAAACTTTATTAAAACAAAGCGATGGCGTTAGCCGTTTAAGTAAATCCATGATTTTGCGTGCCGGAAATTTAACGCGTCTGGTCGAAGCCTATTCAACAGACATCGACATTTTTATTCAATCCGATGGTTTAACATTTGTCAGCGTCCGCAGTATTGGCCAGGTAGGGTTGACAAAAGGCCGCACTATTAAATTAAAACCCGGGCGTTATACATTCGAAGGCAAACGCGACGGCTTCCAATCAAAACGCATTGACGTTGATATTCCGCCCGGATCTCAATCCATAACAGTGACCGTAATCGCCGATGACCCCATATAATCAAGACATTGCCGCCGCCCAAATACGGCAACGAAATTTATATGTTGCTCTGTTCTTTGGTGTGGTGTTTGCCAGCATAACGGCTTTATTTGTGTTGATTTTTGCCAATGGAACGCCGGTGGTGGTCGGCCCTGATGAGGCCACTAAAACGGCGCGGGTTAAAATATCCAAAGGTGTCGGTTTAATCATTGATGACATCGTTTACAGTTTAATGAAGCCGCCGGAAATTCGCGTCACGGCCTCTGGATATGCTGTCAATACCCACCAGATCACGTCTTTTGAACAAGGCAAAACATTAAAAATACAATTGCAGGAATTGCCTGGGCGATTACAAATTTCAACTACACCAGCGCTGCCTGAAACCATTTGGTCGATCAATGGAAAACGTATTGATGTCGGGGTTGAAATTGATAAAGAGATTAAATCCGGTAATTATAAAGTCCGCATCAATCATCCTTTTTACGAAATAGTCGATACATCGTATTCAGTGAAACGCGGTGAAACCATCACAGAAAATGTGCCGTTAGAAATAATCAAAGGCAAATTGAATTTATTATCAACGCCACCCGGGGCAGCGGTGATGTTTAATAATGTGCCGGCGGGCGTGACGCCGTTGCAGGTACCCTATGACGGTGGTCGTTATGATGTCCGCATCATCAAAAACGGCTATGCCGGTATTCGTGATACGATTGTCATTAACAATTCAAATGCGTCGGCTTACCGTCATTATTTTTTAAAACGCCCAACCGTGACATTGTCATTTGATGTAAGGCCCAAAGGCGGAAAATTAGTGTTGAATGGGCGTGTCATTAAAACCAACGGAAAATATAAAGTGGCGGCAGGTAAAGCCAACACAATGACCTATTTTATGACGGGGTTTATAGGCAAGACCGCGACGGTGACGTTACAGCCGGGGCAAAATAAACGGCAAAAAATGTATTTGGACAAAGAAACAGGACAGCTGCAAATTATTAGCAAACCCAAAGCCGATGTTTATATTTTTGGTAAAAAATTCGGCACCACGCCGTTGACCGTGAGCTTGCCCGCATTGCCACAATTCATTGAATTACGGTCACCCGGTTATTTGAATTTAAAAACAACCGTCACACCCACATCAAAACGCACAACTGTAATCCGCCGGTCTTTGATAAGCATTACCCAATCTCGCAAAGACAAAACATTGGCCGTTTATAAAAATTCAATTGGTATGAAGTTTAAAATGTTTAACCCAACGGCATTTATCATGGGTGCGCCACGCAGCCAGCCCGGGCAACGGGCCAACGAATTTGTCAAATCAGTAACATTGAAACGACCGTTTTATGCCAGTTTATATGAAACGACGAATGAACAGTTTGCATTATTCAGTGGCTCCGGCAGTGGTCCGGCGGTAGAACCGGTAACATCGGTTTCGTGGATACAGGCGGCTAAATTTTCAAATTGGTTATCGAAAAAAGAAAACCTTAAACCGTTTTATGTGATCAAAAAAAACAAACTGGTAAAATGGAATCCCGATGCTGATGGATACCGACTGCTAAGCGAGGCCGAATGGGAATGGTTGGCACGAAAAGCGGGTAAAAAACGCCAAACCATTTTCACTTGGGGCGATAAAACCGTGGTACCTAAAAACGTTGCCAACATAGCCGACGAAGCCGCCAATGGCATCACACGGTTTTATGTGCCGGGATATACCGACGGATTTGTTAAACAAAGCCCGATTGGGCGTTTTGCCAAAGAACCATCGGGCTTGTATGATATGGCTGGAAACGTTAGCGAATGGGTCAACGATTTTTATCAATTATCCCCGCCGATTGCGGGCGAGGTGACAATCGATCCATTGGGTCCAACGCGTGGCAAGCGCCATGTGGTCAAAGGCGCCAATTGGCGATCAGGGACACGCACTTTATTACGCCCATCGTATCGGGATGGCTATAAAAATTTACGCGAAGACACAGGTTTCAGAATAGGGAGATACACATATGCAAAATCCAAAGGTGAACAATAAGCGGGCATTTAAAAAATGGCGTCGTGTGATCATTTGGGGGATGATTATGGCAGTCGGTGTTTTGTCGGTGGCCTATGCCCAATCGGTGCGTGACTCGGCCTATGATCTGAGTTCCCCTGTTTCATTCCCGGTGGATATTTAATCATGTCTTCAGCCATTAAAAGCGTCATTGTTTTAATGATATCGATTTTAGGTGTTCATTTGGTGTACCAAGGCTACATCCGACCCGAAGCCCAATCGGTGTTGGATGCCTCGCGGTTGGCCGGGCTTTCTGCACCCCGGGATATGGTTGTCATTTTAAAAGACTACGAACAAGAATTGTCAATCATTCTGATGTTTTGGGGGATTTATTTAATACTGATAAAATGTTTTGAAATACTTAAACACCGTTTTGTTTTTCAAGTCGATTTGCTGGACGGATCGGGCGACGATAAAGAAGAACCGGAACAAGCATTAAAAGCATTACACCAATTACCAGACAATTTAAAAATTACGCCTTTGGTGAAAACGTTAATGGCCAGTTTGAGACGCTATTTAATTACCCGTGATGTGCAAAATACGTCCGATGCGATTTTATCCAGCATTGATGCTTTGGCCATGAAACAAGAGGCCGAAAATTCCATGATCCGTTATTTAATTTGGGCCATTCCTTCGATTGGGTTTATCGGTACCGTGCGCGGTATTGGCCAAGCGTTATCATTGGCGGACCAAGCCTTAGCAGGTGACATAGCAGGTATGACCGATAGTTTGGGGGTGGCGTTCAATTCAACATTAGTGGCGTTATTAATTAGTATAGGTTTGATGTTTTTGTTGCATCAATTGCAACGATTACAAGACAGCGTTGTCGTCGATACCCAAGAATATTGCGAACGGTTTTTATTAACCCGGATCAGTTTGTCTTGGCACCCACAAATGGAAAACCGATCTTAAATCATGAAACGCAGACGTTCCGCCGAAGGATTAAACTTAGCCTTTTTGGACATTATGTCCTGCGGTTTAGGTGCGATTATTTTGGTGTTCATGTTGGTCAAACGCAATGCGGAAACAGCACCCGTTGAAACCACATTGTTGGAAACACAACTCAATGAATTACAGAAAAAACGCGCCAGTTTAACCGCGCAATTACAAAACCGGGTCCAGAGCAATTCTCGAACCATTACCGATATTGCAGAAACAGAAAAAAAACTTAAAAACCGTAAAGCCAATTTAAAAACTAAACAGGCCAAAACAAAATCTTTGAAACAACAAAAACAGGCTTTGGAAAAAACATTAAAAAATACAAAAATCCCTAAAAAACAAGACACGATCGAGGTTAAAGGGACGGGTGAAGTTGATTATTTGATTGGCCTGAAAGTCGAAGGCCCGCGCATAGCTATACTGTTGGATGCTAGTGCATCAATGACGGATAACCGAGTTATTGATGTAATTGTGCGTAAAAATTCTTCTGATAAAATCAAACAGGCCGGCCCCAAATGGCAACGCAGCATCCGTGCCGTTAAATGGTTGTTGGCGCGGTTGCCGGAAACATCCCAAGTGGCGATACTGGCTTATAATTCATCAGTTAAAAAAATTGGGCCGCCGGGTTGGGTGAATGCCAGTGATAAAAATGGATTAGCGTCTTTGGTCAATGATTTAGGGCAGCTTGTGCCCACTGGCCCGACTAACTTTGAATCCGGGTTAACCGCCCTTCAAAAATTACGCCCAAGCAATGTGTATGTGATCACCGATGGGTTGCCAACGGCTGGGGATGGTCGTTACAAAAGTTTAAATCCATTTTCAGATTGTAGTGCGTTGTGGTCTAAGTCGTCAAAAATTTCTGGACCATGTCGTTTGCGACTGTTCATAAATACAGTTAATCAGGTCCAAATAAAAGGATCCGTAAATAATGTTATTTTATTGCCCATCGATGGCGATCCGCGTGCAGCTGATGCCTATTGGCAATGGACAACTTTGTCTCAAGGCATTGTTATTAGCCCGGATATAAGTTGGCCATGAAACATCAACGCCGCAGTTTTGATATTTTCAGCTTATCCTTTTTGGATATTATTTCCTGTGGATTTGCCGCCGTTGTTTTGTTGGTGTTGATATCGCGCACCACCGAAGCCCCGGTGGTAGAGGTCGAAAATGAAGCCACATCGATGTTGAACAGCGTGTTGGATGCCGAAGCACAAGTTCAATCATTAGAAAACAAACTGGTGGCGCAAGAGAAAACCAATGCCCAAGCCATAAAAAAACTGGGGCAACTCAGAACTCAAGCGGCTCGGCAATCGATGGCGGCCAACAATACAGATTTGCAAAACGTAGAGTTGCAAAACCAATTGGATGGGTTGACATTGGCACAATCGTCACTTGACCGCTTAAAACAGGCGACTACGAATACACGTACACCAACTCAAAAACGCGACGTCGAAGTCGGCGGCATTCCTGTTGACAGCGATTATGTTGTGTTTATTGTCGATACGTCCGGCAGCATGCAAAGCATTTGGCCGCAAGTTACCAATGCTTTAGAGAACGTCATTAATATTCATCCCAAAGTCCGTGGTTTTCAAATCATGAACGATAATGGGCAGCTGTTGATGTCGGCCTATGCAAAACGCTGGATCCCCGATACACCGAGCCGCCGCCGCAGCGTTATTAAGTTGTTCCGCGATTGGAGCAGTGCATCAAACAGCAGTCCCGTCGAAGGTTTGGAAGTGGCGTTAAAACGCTACGCCAATCCCAATATCAAAGTTTCAATATATATATTTGGCGATGAATACAGCGGAAAGTCCTATGGATCGGTTATTCGTTCTTTGCAAAATTTAAACAAAAACCGCATTAACGGTAGCTTTTTAGCTCGTGTTCACGGTATTGGTTTCCTGTCCATTTATTCAACGGGGCGATTTGCAATATTAATGCGCGAAGTAGCTAGGCTCAATGGCGGCACATTTATAGGATTGCCCAATAAAAAATTTAAACATAATAAAATAGGGTTTGCTCAGTTGCCCGTTGATTGATTTTATTTCTTGCGCGAATTTATATCCATATACCATGTTTAAGTTGACTTGTTTCGTGATCTAAGTTTGACTGAAAAATGGGGAAATTTCATATCGCCGCAATTGGAATTTAAGATGAAACAAGGTATTTCACGATTTATTGATATTTTTTTATATTCAATTTGTATAGTTGCGGCATTTATTGTCGTGGTAATTTTCATTGGGTGGTTTGGTTCAATCAAAATTCCTGATAGCATTATTTCATCATATGAATGGTGGGCTGGTCAATCCGAACCCCACGAAAGTTTGCGTAACCTCGCTTTAATCATTGCTGGTATTATTGGTTTAGGCTTAGCAGCATGGCGGATCAGGGTCGCTAACAAACAAGCTGAAATAGCTGAACAAGGCCATGTTACCGACCGGTTTTCCAAAGCTGTTGAACTTATTGGCAATAAAGAAGCATCGGTAAGAATAGGCGGTTTATATGCTCTAAAACATATTGCATACGTCAGCACATCTAATGAGCGTGATGTGGTGTTGGACGTTATTAGAAATTTTATTTGCAAACCGCCATATAATAAATCACAGGATGAATATTCTGAAAAATTTAAAGAAAATTATTCTACTGAATGGGCGCAATACGAAGATGAGTGTATAAAATGGAAAAATGGTTCCCGTGAAAAAAAACCGACACGTAACCAAACTACTAAAACAATAGTATGTCCGGATATTATATTAGCATTTGAAATTTTGCATTCCCTGATTTCAAATTCAAAAACTAAAAATAATATAAATTATGTTGGAACATGGTTCTCCATTCGCAAAGCCAATTTATCATTTCTTGCGCTTGAAAATGTATGTATGCAAGGGATGCATTTTTCACACTCTAATTTTAATGGTGCAAATATTGGTAATGGCGATCTAAGAAATAGTGTATTTGTTAATTCGTGTTTTATTGGTGCATCGTTAAAAAGTGCAAAATTGAGCAACGCAAATTTTGAAGGTGCTGATCTAATGTATGGAAAATTAGGAGGTATTGAGTTGGAGGGGACACGGTTTAATTCTTGTAATTTAAGCTATACCTATTGCAAGTCTCTCTCATTCAATGGTGATGTTACCTTTGTTAAATTTCACAACTCTGAACTTGATCATACAAGTTTCGAAAATTGTAAATTAAATGGTTGCACTTTTAATTCGGCAACGATGAGTAAGACAAAATTTAACGGCGCAAATCTAAGTATGACAGATTTTACTGGTGTTAGAAATTTAACTGTAACTGAATTTACGGATGCCTTTGTTGATAAACAAAACAGTAAGCCCATTGGTTTAGACGCGATTACAATAGCTGTAAAAACATAAACCAGTAAATATGCTTGTAGTATTAAAGTTAATACAGCAATTAACCATAAAAATGGTGGTTTGATTGAAATTAATCAGCCATCACCATTTTCATAACAATCAATGTTGTAGTTTAGATCGCATTCGACCTCAACCGACATGTGAATGGCTGTTTCGATGGCATCGACGGCATAATCGGCTACGGTGTAATCAATGTGACGCATGATCACTTCGGCCTGTTCCAAATGCTGTCTGGCTTGTAGAATTTCTTTGCATTCCATTAATGCGTTATCCACATCAAACGGGCATGTGATTAAAGTCATGGTACGTCCTGTTACGTGATTAACTACTGTTGTTTAATTACGATATACGTAAATATAAGTCAATAGTAAAATTACGATTATAGTTAGTTCGTGAAAAAACATAATCCAATGTCAGGATCAATCTATGACAACGTAAAAATGACAATGAATGTTGATGTAATGATAGAACAAATAATTGCAGAACATGCATGCAGTAAAAAAACGATTTGTTTTGCCGTTTAACTATAGCGACCAGTTTTGTACTATCGATTAAACCAAAACCGTACAGTGTTGAGCATAGGTATGCAAAATAGGCAAGGGATAGGTAAATTTATATATACGGAAAGCCATCCAAAAAAAAATGACAAAAACACTGCCTCGCCATTGTTTGACTTTCGCTACCAAAACCAAGACACGGGTAGTGTGTGTTTTTGGTTTTTGTCGTTGCTGTGCCCATTTTGATTTTAATCGTTTTTTATTATTGTTACGCGCAAAATCAGGTCGGTAAACGATTGCGTTTAATCTTGGCGTGTATTTATCATTGTCAATCATAGTGGCTCCAACGACATGCAAAGCAAAAATTTAATACCATACTGATAATTGTATTATACGACAAAATTTGACGATTTTAGGGCAACGGAAAAATTAGAATTTTGCCATTAAAGCTTTCTGTTGTTGTCACCGATTAATTTGCTTTTTATCGGTTTATATAAATTTATTTTATTTAAAAATTGTGTGAATATGCATCATTTTTTTTGTATTGAATTGCATTTTTTCAAACATTTCCAATAATACTTTTGTTGTCTAGAATTTTAATGTCATTTATCACACTTGACTGATAGTGGTCATAAATAATGATTTTATCTTTTTGAATTATAAAAATAATTTTTGATATTTTTACAGATATAATTAATTAACGTCGCCATTGTTTAACGTTTGCAGCCAATTTTAAGACACGATTTATGTGCCCGCTTCCCATGTTAGAAGTTGATATTATTGAATAATTTTTTGGACACGTATTTGATTTATTACCAAATTTTGGTCGATATACATTATCAGCCATTTTTGGCTGATGATTATTGTTCTTCGCTATCATTTTCCCTCCGAATGGTTTACATGCATAGACATGCTGTACCGGTTAGTATAGGCGGTTGTACCGGTGTTCTAGAAACCGGTCATGCGGAGGCATTTCCGTCCCGATGCCAGGCGTGGTTTCGACAACACGCGTCTGGCTGGGCCGCTGTAAATTGTTATAGGTTTTGGAAGATAAACTCTGAAGTGCAATGATGCAAGTTAAAAAATTATTATTATGCGCCTTTTAGGTTGCGTGTAAAATCGACTGTTTTTCCGCCAATTTTAAGCGCCGTTTTGCGTTCATTGCGGATAAGGTCTTCAACCGATTCATCATATAAATGCATGATGGCGTCACAAGCTTCTTTGGAATTTACAGCATCCCCGGTGGCTTCGATGTATCCAAGTACATCTGCTATAGTGCGTATGATTAAATCGCGGTCAATAGTGGGGTTAATTAAATGACCGTGATCGATTGGGCCGTTGTGTAAATGTTGATCCGGTTTCACGCCCAATGTACCGGTGATGACGGTGGGGTGTGTATCCAACTGTACCCGACGTTTTGGAAATATGTTTAACATCACATCTGATACGCTGAGTTCTAAAAAATCAGCCAAAAGCGGGATTTCCGTAACTTTAATTTCCCGTTTGGAATTAAGTATTTCGGTAATGCGTGACGGTGCCAATCCCAATGCACTTGCAAGTTGGGCTTTGCTTTTGCCGATTTCTAGCAGCCGATGATTGATCCATTGTCTTTCCATGTGATCATTATAATCGTTATTTATAGCGATTGCATTTACGGTTTTAGTAAAAATAGATTGACTTGTAATTACGATTAACGTTATTAATGATGTTCTTATTAACGATGGGAGCACAATTGATGACACGAAATAAATATTCGTCCGTATCCAGCAATGATAAACCGTCAACCGTACGCCACATTGCCAAACAACGCCGATGTTTGATGTGCCGTAATACATTTCAGTCCGTATCCAGCGGTCGTCGGATTTGCAGGGTCTGTAAAAGAAAAGCCGTTTGGCATTCCGGCGGAAATGATTTTTCAATTAATTTCGACCTGCAGAACTAATGTGTACGCTCTGTGCGGGCCAAGGTTTCATCGTGCGTAACAAAGAAATCCTTCATTCATCCATTCAACGTCTCGCCTGTGACGGTCGCCGTTTAATCCCCTATATGGAAAATGTGCGACATGTGTTGGGTGGGGTTGACGCCTGTCCAGAATGCCAGGCCCGATCAGAAATAAATTTTTATCAAAACCAGAAAGGATTAATTCCATGAGCAAAGCTCCATCCATGCCATTTTTTGTTGATGCGTATATGGCCGACACAATGCATTTATCCGAATGCGAAGACGGTATTTATATGCGGTTGTTGATGTGTATGTGGCGTATGGAAGGGCGCTTGCCCGATGATGATGTACGCTTGGCACGTTTTGTTCGCATTCCCAAACAGAAATGGTGCAAAAAATACAGACCTATTTTAAGCGAATTTTTTGATATTGAAAATGGATATTGGACTCAAAAGCGGTTAGCCAAAGAATGGCAATACGTGGCTGAAAAAATCAATAAAAACCGCATTAATGGCAATAAAGGCGGGCGGCCAAAATCTGCGCCAACTTCAAAAATTGAAATTCCTGTGAAACCCACTGGTTTTCCAAAACGCATTCCGGTGTCATTGCCAGATGAAAGCCAACGAGAACCTACCCAGACTCAATCCCATACCCAAACCCAGACCCAGACCCAGACCCAGACCCATAAAAACATTCCTATTCAATCATCCACGGTCGATGATGATGGACAACAGGTTTCAAACTGGATTTGGGATCAAGGTTTCTCATATTTACAAACCTCGGGTTTAAATGAAACCGAAGCCCGCCGCAGCATCACCGTATGGTTAAACAACCATGATGGTTGCGCCGTTAAAAATGCCATTTTGCGTGCACAGGTCACGGCAAAAAATAACCCGCAAGCCTATATCAGTAAAATTCTGATCAACGGCCAATATGATATGCCGGCATCATTATGGGCATCCCATTCCGAAACGGATAAAGCTGCCATCAGTGCCGCCATTGACCGGGTATTTGGTGACCCGCCGATATCGGATAAAGGACCATTATCATGACCGACATCTACGCCCGCGACCGAGTACGCCGGTTAATCATTGATCCCATGTTAAACCGTTGGTCAAAACCACGCCACGTCACATCGATTGATGCAGTCATTGGTGATTACATCGAAGACTTATCAAATTTTGACGAAGCCACTTTGCGTCATGCGTTTACCGATGTCCGGCGCGTCCACCAGTATGCAAGTTGGCCACCTTCGTCATCATTTTACCAAGCGGCGAAAACGATGGCCATTAATCACGGTCAACACGCCGGGCCAGAGGGTGCGTTAAACAACACTATTTTATCCCGGGACAGAACCATGAAAGCTCATGAATTTGCGGCAAAATTTATGGCTGAAACCGAAATTGGTCAACAGTCATTAATCGAAGGCTGGTTCGTCGCATTGCGTAAATATTTAATCAGCGAAGCCGCTCGACAGTTGGCTGCAGGTGTTGACGAACCTGCAGTTAGCCTGAACGCTGAACAAGTTGAAAACTGGCAACGGCCTTGGTTAAAAGCCAATGGGCGAAAGGCAGATTTATGACCCCCAAACAGGAAAAATTTTGCCAAACCTATATTGAATGCGGCAATGCATCTGAAGCTTACCGTCAAGTCTATGACGCTGATAAAATGAACGCCAACTCGATCCATAAAGAAGCATCGGAATTATTACGGCATGAAAAAGTTAGTGCTCGTATCGCCCAATTACAAAATGAACATTTAAAGCGTCATCACATCACGGTTGATAGTTTAACATCCGAATTGGACGAAACACGGCAACTAGCTATCGACAAAGGCCAATCAAGTGCCGCCGTGTCCGCCATCATGGGCAAAGCCAAACTGCACGGTTTGCTGTCGGAACGTTTACAGCAATTGACCCATGACGATGGCGATGACAGCAATCCTAAAAATAACGAGGTAGACAATGTCGAACTTAGAAACAGATGCATCTGGTATTTGGCCGAAGACGATGCAGGCCGCGCTAAAAAAATCGCTGGGTTCGTCAAAGCCTTGGCTCCCTGAACCATCAGGTCCGCAATTGGATGCGTTTGTATCAAAAGCGGACGAGTTGTTTTACGGCGGGTCTGCAGGCGGCGGTAAAACCGATCTGGTTTGTGGATTGGCGTTAACCGCTCATCACCGTTCCGTAATTTTCCGGCGCGAAGGCAAACAGACAGGCGCTATTGTTGACCGTATGGCAGGAATTCTTGGCGGACGAACTGGGTATAACGGCCAAGACCGGGTGTGGCGGCTGGACGGCGGGAAACGCATTGAATTCGGCGGCTGTCAACATGTGGGGGACGAAGAAACATGGCAGGGCCGACCGCACGATTTAAAAGCATTCGATGAAATAACCCAGTTTTTAGAATACCAATACCGTTACCTGATCACTTGGAACAGATCAACCAATCCCGATCAACGCTGCCGGGTGGTATCAACAGGTAATCCGCCGACAACACCCGAAGGCGAATGGGTGGTTAAATATTGGGCGCCGTGGTTAGACCCCAGCCATGACAATCCGGCAAAACCCGGCGAGCTGCGTTGGTATTTAGTCATTGATGGCGAAGACGTTGGTGTTGATGGTCCTAAACCGATTTATCATAATGGTGAACTGTTAATCCCAAGGTCGCGCACGTTTATTCCGTCCAGCGTTGATGACAATCCCTATTTATCACGCACCGGATACAAAGCCACGTTACAAGGTTTGCCCGAACCTTTGCGTTCCAAAATGTTGCACGGTGATTTTCAAGCCGGCATCCAAGACGATGAAATGCAAGTCATTCCAACCGCGTGGATTGATTTAGCCCAAAACCGCTGGACGGAAAGCGGGGGGATTAAAAATCCCATGTCGGCGTTGGGTGCGGATATCGCGCGCGGCGGCAAAGACGCAACCGTGATTTCAGCGCGCCATGACAACTGGTTTGCTGAACTGGTCGTTTGCCCCGGTGCTGAAACACCCAATGGTGATGCGGCGGCGGCACAAATTATCAAAGCTCGCAAACATTTTGCGCCCATTCACATTGATTTAACCGGTGTTGGTACCAGCCCGTTTGATACGTTAAAATCCCGGAAAATACAGGCCATACCGTTTGTTGCGGCGGCTAAATCCTTGGCCCGTGACCAGTCTAAACAATTAAGTTTTGTCAACAAACGCGCAGAATCGTGGTGGTTGATGCGGGAATGTTTGGACCCGGAAAGTGGACAAAATATTCAGTTGCCCAAAGACCGCCAATTGCGGGCGGATTTGGCGTCAGCCCGGTATTCATTAACCACGAACGGCATTCAGATTGAAAAAAAGGATGACATTAAAAAACGCCTTGGTCGCAGCCCGGACCGGGGCGAAGCCGTGATATTGGCGCGCTATACGTTCCGCAAAACCGACGGGGTCGGAACAAACCAAAACTTTGCCGCCGATACAGATTTTGAGGTGCTGTGATGGGCGATAAATGGCTGGTTGTTTTTTGTGACCCGGACCCGTTAGCGGATCACGTAACGCGCATGGACCGTTTTATTTATTGGTTTTTAACAACGTTTTTAAAACAAGGTTTCAGACATTGTTACGTCATGCGCCGGGCGCACCATTTCAGCGGTTGGATGATATTTAATACCGGTAGCAATCGCACCGATGTTTTAGAAGTGCCTGATTATCAACCGATTGATGTGGGTGGGGTGAATTTCGACAGTTACACAGATTACGTGGACGCGGCTGAATTATCCGGTATTGCCACAATTGTGACTTTTGCCGAACAACCCCGCAATCATTGTACCATTCGGTCTCATTTTAATTGTGTGACGTCGGTTAAACATGTGCTGGGTCTTTCTGCATCGCGCGTTATCACGCCGTGGGCTTTGTATAAATTGATCAAAAACTGGAACCAAGGAGGCGAAAAATGAGTACAGCCATCAGGCAAAAACGCTGGCGTGATCGCCAAGCTTTGGGCGTGCAATTGGTCCGCGCGGAAGTGGATCAGGAAGCATTGGAAATTTTAATATCCAAACATTTAATAAAAAAAACAGAGATGTATGACCACAGACGCATCGCCCAGGCGATGATTTCATTAATTAAACAACAAACATAATTTTTTTAACCACAGATAAAAGGAGCATCAATATGGGTGGACAAACGACTATACCAAAAACAGGAACATCGTTTGCGCAGGCGAAAAAAAGAGTCCTTGATAAACGTGCGGCCAAGCGTAAGAGAATGCAAGCACTGGCCAATGCAAGTAAGGCAAGGAATGCAAAAAAATCGCCAAAAACCGTGCCAAAAAAACCGGCAAAAGCCACGGCACAAAAAACGACTAAACAAAAAAAATCTGAATTTTCACCGATCAAAACACAACAATTAGGACCCGGTTTTGATGGTCAAGAATGGCTTAATCAAAGCATTAATTTGATTAACCAAGTCAATCCCAGTGGGGCGAATAATGAAATTGATCCACGCGTTGGGAAAACCAGCAAGCGCAACCGCAATCGCAAATAATAAGGAGCACCGTTATGGGTGGACAAACGACTATATTGAAATCAGGAAAACCGTTAACTCCGGAACAACAGTTTTTTAAAAATAAACGCGCAACCTTGCGTATGAATGGAGAGACAAAATCATTGTCAGTTCCCATTGAAAAACCGACTGATAAGCCTGAAAACCGAGAAAAACCCACAATCAAAAAGATCCCGACGCCAGAGATACGTCCAGGTTTTGATGGCCAAGAATGGCTTAACCAAAGTATTGATTTGATTAACAATCAAAATACATCAGGAGCCAATAACCAAGCCAATCAAGCCATTATTCCATCTTTGAATAGGGCAAAACAAAATACCAATAATCGCGGCGCCCAGCAATCAGCCCAAGTCAGAGAAAATTTATTGCAAAACACCCGTGGTGGTCAGCAAAGCGCACTAGCCAGAAAAAATAGAGTGCGCAACACGCGCGGTGGTCAGCAAAGCGCACGAGCCAAAAGCAATGCACAGGTAAAATATCCTGATGTGCCGCCAACCCGGCGTTCGATCACTCAATCTAATAATTTAGCGTCAAATGGTCGTGGTGGAGGTCAGCCACCAAAGTTTGAAAGATTTTCCAAACAACCGATTGGTCTTGGTAAAGGCACGGTACCAAAAACCAAGCCTTTATTCGAATCTGAATTAATGACGGCATTAGTCAAAATTGGCATGCGTAAAACGGATGAAAATTTTACCGAAGCCGATAAACGCGAAATTATGATCGATATCCTCACCAAACAGGCGTTAGTGAAATTTATCGGTACCAATGCCAATGACGCCAAACGTTATGCTGTGCAACAATACAAAAAATTCAAACTAAAAGAAGATTATTTCAGAGAACAATTCAAAAATCCAACTGATCCACTAATATTTCAAATTATTAATACTTTGGATGATTACATTGGCGATGAAGTCGCGTTTGTACTGGCGTTAATTGTCGAATTAACACCGCTGAGCGCTGTTCGTGATTTAAGGGTGAATTTAGGCGAAGCTTTCGAATTTTATCAACAGGGAAAACCCAAAGAAATGGGCTGGGCTTTGGCAAAAGCCGGGTTTGCCGGTTTGCAATTGGCACCATTTTCAATATTGTTCAGTGTTTTTGGTAAAGCTGCGGTAAAGCTGATTAAATTCGCTTTCAAAAAAGATTTTACAAAAACAAAAAATCTTATCGGTCAAGCTTTGTCGGAACCAACTAGTCGAATAAAAGTGTCAAAACTTGATAAAGCTGTCGCTGTGTCGCAATTTGTCGCCGCCAGTACCAGCAAAGCAATTAAAAAAATGATGTCCAATGGCGCAAGTCCAGAAGCCGTCATCAAAGCTTTTGGTGTCGAAGTCACCTCGGCGGTATTAAAGGCAGCTTCCCTTAAAATTGGCAATACCGTCAAGTACGGTGGAAAATTATCAAACAGGAAAATGCTGGATAAACTCTATAAATTAAAACCCGGTATCAAAAAAGATATCGTTGAATATTTCAAAGGAATCTTTGGCGATATCCCCGGCAAAGCTATTGAAGCAGCCGTCAATGAATTGGTCGAAGAGATGTTTAAACGGTTATCGGAAGATACGGAGGATCAGGTACGATAAAATAAACAAAAATACTAATCCAAACACTTCGAAATATCGATAGGCGGCAAGTCGGTGGGGGGATTTCTTTCACCGGCTTCCACTTGGCGGTACGTTTTTTACCCTCCGCCAATTTTTTCTGTTGCGTTGGGTTATTTTCGGTTTGTTCGTTGATGTATGCCAGTACATCCGAGTTGTTTCCGTTAATATGGCCTAACCATAAATACATGTAGCCTTTTACTTTATCGAATTCCAATGGATTAAATATTATTAATGCGCCGTACCGGGCCATGGCGGCGGGCTCACCTTGTTTAACCGCGCGTTTCAACCATTGTTTGCGTTTTTTAGAAACGAAGTACTTTTTACGTAAAGCAAGATATAAAGCCCATTGGGTTTGAGGGTTTCCCCTAACCGCTTCAAGGCGATAAAAGCAAATTTCACCATCCAGCGATGCTTTAATGCCCTGCCCTTTACCGACCATATATCCAAGAGTTAACATCATAGGTCGGTACCCGTTTCGAACGGCTTTTTTGAACCACGACATTGCTGTGTCGTAATTTTGATTGATGCCATCACCATACCTATACATATCACCAATTCTGTATTGTGCTTCAGCGTTTCCGGCTTCGGCCAGCGGTAAATATTCTTTGAATGCGGTTTTGTAATCTTTGGCATCATAGGCGGCTTTGGCTTCCGCTAGCCCAGCTTGGGCAACTGTTGGCGACAGGATTGCGAACGCCAAAATCGTCGCCACCGCTGCACTTAAAAACTGTTTGTTGAACATCTGTTTCATGGTTGAAAATTATACCCATGCAATAAAAAATTACAACCACAAGCTTTGCGGCTGAAACAATTAATGGGCACAGACTTGTTTAATTATTGATTGATTTGTTTTAAAATTGCTTTGGCTTTGGCGTTGCCCATAAGGGCTGATTTTTTAAACAAGTCGATGGAACGGTTGATGTTTTTTTCAACGCCTTGACCACGGCCATAAATTAATCCTAATTGCAACGCAGCAGCGGCAAAGCCTTGGTCCATGGCGCGGGTATACCAGTTGACGGCGGCTTGGTAATCGCGTGCTACGCCCCAACCATTGGCGTATATTAAACCGATACTATATTGTGTTTTCGCCGCTCCGGTCCGGGCTGTTTTTTGAAACTGTTTAAAATTGATTTGTCCACTTCTATTGGATTTGGTGGGCGTTTGATAGATCAATAACTTTTGGATCATTTGTCCGGCTTCGGTAAAACCTTGATCGGCCGATGCCCGTAAATTTAAAAAAGCTTTGCCTTGATCGCGCTTCACCCCACGGCCTTGCATATAGAGGGTGCCCAAAATAAATTGCGCGGCGGGTAGTTTTTGTAATGCAGCTTTTTCAGCCCATTCAAATGACAAACCATCGTTTTGCGGAACGCCGTCGCCAATGCGGTATTTAAATGCTAATTGCAATTGTGCTTCTGCATTACCGGAAATCGCCGCCCGTTTTAATTGTTCCGTATTTGGTTTTATTTGATCTTGTTGAGCGGGGGATTGATTTTCATTATCAGCAACCCCGATTTGGTTGAGCATCACTTGGGCATTGGTATTGCCTTGTTTAGCGGATTTTTTAAAATATTGAATGGCTAAACCCTGATCACGCGTAACGCCAAGACCATTATAATATGACAACCCTAATCGATATTGGGCGATGGCTAATCCTTGGTCGCTGGCTTTTTGAAACCATGTTTTGGCGGTTTCTAAATTTTTTTCAACACCGTGGCCTTTGCTATACAATACACCCATAAAAAATTGCCCGCCGGCATCATTTTTTTCGGCCGCCATTAGGAACCATTTTTTGGCCTTAATATTATCCCGTGGTATCAGTTGATTATTGTAAAACAAACCGCCCAATAAAAAGGCGGATTTTGAATCTCCGTCCAAAGCTTTACTGCGTAATTTTTTAAGTTCTGTTTTAAGCGAAAACGGAGCCGAGGCTTGTTCACCATTTTCAATAGCGTCTTTGGGTAATTTAAAATCGGGTGTTTTTAAAATTTGTTTTAACAGTTTGCGTGCTTTGGGAAATCCTTTATCTGTTGCTATTGTTAACCAATGTATGGCTTTGTCGCGGTTTTGTTCGACACCACGGCCCGCAAAATACATTTTCCCGATTAAAAATTGCGCAATGGTCATGCCTTGGTCGGCGGCTTGTTTGGCCCAGTAAAAAGCTTTGTCATCGTTTTTGGCGACGCCTTGACCTTTGGAATAGAGTTGCGATAAATGCACTTGGGATTTGACGTCGCCTTGTTCTGCTAATGGCTTTAACACCTCGAACGCGGATTTAAAATCGCCGCGACCATAGGCATCCTGTGCTGCCGTAATATCGGCACGGGCGGGGGCGTTCCAAAACATCAACCCAATGGCAAATAGGGCGGCCAGTATAGTGTTATTCATGGACTTGACCTTTGATTAGTTGCTGATTTTTGGTATCGCAGCATGATTATTTATTCAACACTTTACCGTAATGATGTGCCTAGCGCGTAGCATTATTAAATCACAATCAATTGATCATATGCCATGTATTGTGGGTTGTGCATCATTGGGTTTTGTTTTGCAGAATATTGGTGTTTAAAATTACGACGCGCTCACAATACATGTCATGCTTGTTGGCAGTAATATTAATGGTGCGATAGTCTTTGACCGGTGTGTTTAATCGCGTACTGATGATGGGTAAATGGGACATATTCACGCAATGTATTTCCCCGCATTGTCGAAACCCGATTTAATGAATTCAGCAATCGTGGTATTGGGAAGAATTAAATTACATTCATGGATATACATAGACTCAGTATAGCAATGTGACCACATATTATATTCATATTCTATTTCATCGATATGCACAGGAACCTGATTGAGTTGCTTCGCCTTATTGAGTTTGGCTGCAAACTTTGATGAATTATCGTGGCATGCGGCAATCATATCTTCGCTTATAAACCATGCGATAAATGATCCCTCAAAACGATACCAGTGGTCCCAGCCTAGTTTTGGTTGACCATTAAAATTAGTCAGATGTTGTTTTAAATAATCAAAAAGTTGACGAATTTCCGGAACTTCTAATGGTCTTGATTGGTGCCGTTTGAAAGCTTTTTCAAAAAGTTCAGGGTTCATAGAACGTAATGGCACAAGCGTGCCTAAAGGATAGGCAAGTGAAGTATAGCCTGATTGTAATGTACGCAAGTAAAAATTGATTTCCGTAAAATTTTGTTCCTGTTGCCGCAATGATAATGACAAAGCGTCGGACACGCCGCTTATCGCTTTTAGAAAATCCGCATGTCGATAGTATATGGAGTTACTTTCAATCCCAAAATTTTTCTGCCAAATATTTGGCAGGTTTTCGATGTCAAATTGAAGACTTAAAAACTGGTTAAATTGATAACTTGAGGGTATAGGTAATTTAAAACGCCAATCAAAAAATCGCCGTAAATAACCGTCGGTATCAAGTTTGGGGCCATAAACCGAAGCCATAGCATTGGCAATTTGCCGCTCATCGATGCCAAGGATAAAAACCACGCCCTTGGCATTAAAAAAATGGTTTATTTTTTCCAAAATTTCAACGGCATAGGTCGGGCGACAACGATCTAATTCGTCAACCATGATGATGAGTTTTTGTTTGTTTTCCGGTAAAACAGGTGTCATGTCTCGAATGGTATTTTGCAATCCTTCTCGGAATTTTCCTAATGCCTGCAGGCTATCCCTTTGGGCCGATAGTAATTTAGAAAATGCTTTGCTAAGTTCATCGCTTATCGTGATTTCCGTATCGTTGTCGAGTAAATTATTGATGTATTCAAGCCCTTCATTGCCGATGATTTTACGGGTAATAGCCTTGATGACTATGGGGCCGCAGTTTTTTACAAAACTACTCGTGAAGCCTTTTATTTTTTTGACGGTCCGTGTATTTAACCCACTTGTCGTGCGGTTGTTCGCGTCAGATAATTGTTGGTCGATGGATGCAATGAAAGCAAGTAACGGGTCTTCTGTAAAATCTGTTTCTCATGCATTAAAATAGACACATAAATATCCGGCATCATCCAAATCACGTTTCCAGTTTTTAAGGAAATATGTTTTGCCGCTGCCGTATTTGGCATCAATTGAGATGACGATGGGTTGACGAATACCCGTAATTACAGGCGTTAAATCATTGGCCACAGATTTGCGTTCAAGTGCATCATATTGCCAAGCTGTGTCTTCATTATCGACATGTTGGTGGTTTTTAATGAGACGTTTAATATCGTCATCGTTGGTGTTTAAATGTTTATCTAAAATTTTCCGCTTTTAATAACTTGTTTGCCCAAGAATTTTAACCAATGAGTTTGTTTATTGTCTTGTAAATATCCATTCTCTTGTACTTTCGGCCGTGGTATCCCTTGGTATTTTTCTGATATGGGTTGAAAATTTAGAGATGAAAAATCAAACAGTCGATGTGAATACAATTATGTTGATTGCCCGGATTTAATTTCTTTGATGACTTTTTTAGCCTTTTCGCTACCTAATTCGGCGGCTTTATTTAGCCATTTTAATCCTTCATCGCCGTCTTCTTTGACGCCGTTACCTTCGTAATAAAGAATGCTTAAACTTAAAGCGGCATCAGCATGGCCTTGGGTAGCAGCGCGTTTGAACCAGCTTGCCGCTTGACGCCCGCTTTTATCGATACCCCAGCCATTTAAATAAATCTGTCCAACCATATATTGGTTATCCTTATCACCGTTCAGGACAATTTTTTTATAGGCTTTAAAACTTAGTTTACCATCGCGGCCTTGTTGTTCTGGGTCTATATAGATGGTCAGCTTCATCATGATTTGGCCGGCTTCAACACTACCGTTTTCCGCAGCCTGCATGAATAGTTCAACACCTTTACCTCTGTCTTTTGCGACACCTTCGCCTTTTAAATAATACCCGCCTAAAATAAATTGGGCCGATGGTAAGCCAAGGTCCGCAGCTTTTTTGATCCACATAAATGATTTGGTGCTGTCTTTGGGTACACCATCACCTTTGCGATATTGAAGGCCCCGCAACATGTATTCTTCGGCCTGTTTCAGGTTTTTATTTTGTGCCGTTTTTGATGTGTCTGGGCGGTTATTTGAATTTGGATTTGACCCTGAACCTGAACCTGAACCTGAACCTGAACCTGAACCTGAACCGGGGTTGCGGGTCGCTGCAATAGGTTTGCGTTTTTTATTTATTTTATTCTTAAGCTTTTTTCGAGGGGTTTGTTTTTTAACGAATTTAACGCCCAGTTTAGTTAACTTGATCTCGGCTTTTTTTTCACCTTGTTTGGCTGATTTTTTTAACCATTCGATGGCCGTCATTTTGTTTTTATTAATACCATCGCCGTTTAAATAAATTTGTCCTAAATAATATTGTGCAGTTGGCTCACCTTGATCAGCAGCTTTTTTAAACCATTTGCGGGCTTGGGATTTATCTTTATCGATCAGCTGCCCTGTATAATAAAGTGCGCCCAAAGAATATTGCGCGTTGGCATCTCCGGTTTGTGCTGATTTTTTTATGTTTTGAACCATTGATTTGATGGCCGGGTCGTTCAAATCTAGCGGTGCCAACTGTGTCTTATTTATAGGCGGCCGTGTTTGGTTAATGTCACCTGCATCGTTTTTTGCAGCATGTAATGGCACCAAACCTAACAATATTAGAGGCGTTAATAAAATAAAAATGACAATGTGGCGCATAGTTAAAACCTTTGATGTATTGGAATTGATAGCGGGACTTGGCGGTTATCCACGTTTAATACCCATGTCTTTCATGACTTTTTGTGCGCGGGCGCTGCCCAATTTTGCTGATTTACGCAAATAATTAATGAACATGGTTTTGTTTTTACGCACGCCTCTGCCTTTGGCATACATCAAACTTAGATTAAATGTAGCATCGGCATGGCCATTGTCGCTGGCTTGTTTGTACCAATACATTCCTTTTTTATAATTCTGTCCGACCGAAAAATCTTTGGAAATATATCCTCTAGTGTACATCATTCCTAATAAGTATTGTACCGGTGCGTACCCGGTTTCAGCCATTTTCTCTACCGTCCAAAGGCTCAATTCTACGTCAGCCGTATCCATGTAATTACGTAATTCATTTTCGTCTTTGACAATTTTATTTAATTCTGTTTGCGCAGGATTGTGTCCTTGGTCTGCTGCTTTCTGCAACCATATTTTGGTTTTGATCATATTCATCGGCTCCGCATAACCGTCTGAATAAAACATGCCCAATTCATATTCAGCCTGACTTATTTTTTGCCGAGCGGCTTTGATGTACCACTTCAGGGCTTTTTTGGCGTATATGCGGTTGCCTTTGCGTTCGCCGTAAGTTTGCGCCAATTTAAGCTGCGCATTGCCGTCCCCATTTTCTGCACGCTGTTTTAATTTGTCTAATGCTGTGTTTGCTGTTTGCGTCGAGGTTTGTTTGCGGGTTTTCTGCTTTGCTGTTTTTCGGGGCTTTTTTTGCACCGTTGATTTTTGTTTATTCGGAAGCTTCGCATTGGTGCGTGGTTGAGCATTAGTAGGTGGTGCTGCGTTCAATAATTTTAATGCTGTGATGGCTTTGTCATTTCCCTGATCCGCAGATTTTTTTAAATACCGGGCGGCTATACTGGAATTTTTTTTAACACCTTTGCCGCTCATATACATCATACCCAAGCGTAATTGGGCATCAGCATTGCCGCGTTTAGCCGCCCTTTTTAACTGTGTAGCTGCATAGGCATAATCACCACGTTCAAAAGCATCAATGCCTTCTTGCAAGCCTGCATAGGACACAAACGGTGTCATTAAAAAAATGGCAAGAGTTACCGTGACTAACCAGCGATAGACCATAATTTAATAACTTTCATGAAAAATTATCGGTAAAAATAAAACTTATTTCTTCGAATAGTAGTTGATCGGTCAAAAATTTCAACAAAAAACGAACACTTATAACGGGTTATGAGAAATAAAATAAAAAAGTAACGCGTTACGTAAAAAAGCACAAAACGCACCCATTATGATCCTTGTCAGTTTAATTCAACATGGAGGATTTATAAATGGGCGGAATTTTAGGCGGATCAAAGCCACCAGCACCCGATACCAGCGAAATTGATCGTCAACGCCAAGAACGCGAAGACGAAAAAGCCAAAGTTGAACGCGATAACGCAGCACGCAGACGCAATGCAAAACGCGGCGGATCGGCACGGTCATTGTTATTATTCGACACCTCAAAAGGTGTTGGCAAAACAAACAACCAGAAAACCTTGGGTTAATGATCATGATTGCAAATAGCAAAAAAGATCACACCATCAAACGTTTCGAAGCGGCCCGAATGCGGCGCAAAAAATGGGATGCGGTATTAACCGAAGCCTACCGTTTTGCATTACCGCAATTCGAAGACCCCGTTAATTCTGGTGCCGATAACAAAGGTGCTAAACGCGGCATGGATATTTTTGATAGCACCGCCCCCGATGCTTTGGATGAACGCGCCAACCGCACCCGTGGCATGTTGTTTCCAAAAGGTCGGCGCTGGATGTTTGTCCGTCCAGAAGTATCAGACGCCAGCAATGAAATTGCAACCATAGCCGAACGGGTTTTTGATATTGCGCAGGCCGCGTTCGAAGTATCCAACATGCAAACGGAAATTCATCAATCCGTCCGTGATGCCTATATTTCAACAGGCGTCATGGCGTTGGATGTGGGGGACGTAAACAACCCGTTCCAATTCGAAGCTTTACCCATTTCCCAAGTCATCCCCGAAGAAGCATCGGACGGTACGATCCGTTCAAATTTTAGGGAATACGAATTGGCGGCTTATGAAATCCCAAACCACTTGCCAGACGTTGGCATGTTTCCAGCGGACATTCAGCAAAAAATTGATGAACAAAAAAACGACAAAGTCAGTTTCATCGAAGCACAAATTTATGAACCCGGCAGCACATCAACACAATACAAACTGTATCTTAAAAGGGGGCAAAAACTGCTTGATGAAAAACAGTTTGATGTTGGTAGGCTAATCGTTTTCCGGTCCGATAAAGTGCCCGGTGAAACCATGGGACGGGGGCCTGTCCTGCGCGCATTACCGGATATTAAAACGGCTAATAAAATTGTTGAACTGATTTTAAAAAACGCATCCATCGCGGTCACCGGTATTTGGCAAGCCGATGATGACGGTGTCATGAACCCGGCTAATATCAAACTTAAACCCGGCACCATTATTCCCAAAGCCGTCGGGTCCCAAGGGTTGACGCCGCTTAAATCCCCCGGATCATTTGATGTCTCGCAAATCGTGTTGAAAGATTTACAAGAAAAAATCCGCCGCATGATTTTTGGCCCATCGCTGCCGGGCGTTAATCAAGGCATCCGCACAGCGTTTGAGACATCCGAGCGCAAAGCCGAACAAATGGCTGTGGAAATTCCGTCATTAGACCGTATCGAAGGTGAATTATTCCGGCCCTTAGTGCGCCGCGCATTGTTTGTTTTGTCGGACCCGACCTTGGCCGCATCAACTTATTATGTGGAACCACCCGAAGGCATTGGGCGCATCGATTTCATCGACATGTTGATGGAAACCTTGGAAACACCAAGCGAACGCGCCAAACGCCAAGTCGAAGCCCAAGAACACATGCAAGCGTTGCAAACCGCATTAAGCGTCGATCCCGAAGGCGTCATGGCGATCATTAAACGCAACGACTATTGGCGCAAATGGTTAAAAAATGCAGGCGTTGACAGCACATTGATTAAATCAGTTGAAGAAAGCGACGCTGAACAAGCCGAAGCCGAACAAGCCCAACTTGCCCAACAACAACAGCAATTAGCCGCAGCAAGCGGTGCCGGGTTGGGGGGCGCAGGCGAAGCCGACCCGAATGCGGGTGCTGAAGCAGACCCTCAAGCGGGCGGTGTAGCCGATGCAGCCGGTGCAACCGGTGACGCGGGTGGCGATCAAATTGCCGCATTATTAGCCAGCTTAGGAGGCGGCAATGGATAATCGAAACGCCATCATAAAACAAAACATAGGTGACGGAAAATTAGCACTCACCAAACTGTTGGATAGCCCTGACGGTGATCATGTGCGGGCTTATTTGAAATCGTTTACCGATGGTGTGATGGGGCCAAACGCCAGCGAAGCCGAATTACGTGACGCTAATGCCAAACGTGCACTGGTACAGATTATTTCTAATCTAAAACAACACTAAAACGACCACGACCGGTTCCATCAGGGCCGTCATTTAAACCAAAATAAGGAAACAGATTATGAGCGATGAATTTTATTCTTCAGATTTTGACCAAGAAAACGTTGGCGAAAGTCTGATCGATTTAAATAACAATGAAAATGATGAACATGATGGTCATTCATCGGTTCAGGAGGCCTATGAATTGACCCTGCCTGACGACTTGCAAGGTCGGGTTGAAATTGACGAACGTGATCCGCAATGGTTGGCGTTCCAAGACGTCGCACGGTCGCACGGATTAAATCAAAACACCGTCGATGCGTTAACCGCTATGCATTTTAAAGGTGTTGCTGATCAGTCTGATCGCAACAACGAGTTTGGCACCGTTGAAAAATCAAAACTCATTGATGCTTTTAACGATGGAGGCAACTTATCGGCTGATCAAGCCATGGACAAAGCCCAAGGTGTTGCGGATTGGGCCGTGGGATTGTTAAGGCCGGATATGCAACGAAACCCTGAACTGGCGCTTGAACTTGAAAGCCTCGCCATGACATCAGCCGGGGTTCAGCTTTTATCCGCACTGAAATCACGCATTGGTGAAACCAGATTACCCGGTGGCCGGGAAGTGGGGGTCGGGTCAGCGCGTAAATCGCTGGCAGAACGACTTTACCCGACCATGACACACGACCCTCATCGTTAAACTTTAACCCGACAAACCGTCAAAAACTTACAGGAGATTTAACTTATGGCGACTTTATCCAACAACAACCCGACCCTTGCTGATGTGGCAAAAACACGGGATCCCGATGGCACAATTGCCGATATCGTGGAAATCATGAACCAGGAAAATGAAATCTTGGATGATATGACTTTCATGGAAGGCAATTTACCCACCGGTCACCGTACGACAATACGTTCGGGTATTCCGACACCCACATGGCGTAAGTTATATGGTGGCGTTCAGCCGACAAAAGGCACAAACGTTCAAGTTACCGACAACTGCGGCATGTTAGAAGACTACGCCGAAGTCGATAAAGCTTTGGCTGATTTGAACGGCAATACGGCAGCTTTTCGGCTTTCCGAAGACCGCGCCCACATCGAAGGCATGTCACAAGAATTTGCCAGTACATTGATTTACGGCAACGAAGGTACTGAACCCGAAGCGTTTACAGGTTTAGCCCCGCGTTACAACGCGTTGTCTGCTGAAAACAGTGATAACATTTTTGATGCCGGTGGCGTTGGTACCGACAACACATCCATTTGGTTGGCCGTGTGGGGTCCATCCACGGTGTTCGGTATTTATCCAAAAGGAACAAAAGCCGGACTTCAACACAACGATAAAGGTCAAGTCACCATCGAAGACGTTGATGGCAGCGGTGGCCGCATGGAAGCTTACCGTACTCATTACCGTTGGGATGGTGGGTTGTGTTTGAAAGACTGGCGTTATGTTGTGCGTATTGCCAACATCGATGTGTCGGATTTGAACACCCTTGCCAATACTAAAAATTTGGTAACGTGGATGATCCAAGCCTCTGAACGGGTGCCATCTTTTGGCAAAGGCCGCGCGGCTTGGTACGTCAACCGCACTGTTCGCGAAAAATTGCGTTTAGGCATCACAGAAAAAATCGCATCGAACCTGTCTTGGGAAAACGTCTCAGGCAAACGTGTGATGACGTTCGACGATATTCCGGTTCGCCGAACAGATGCATTGCTAAACACAGAAGCCCAAGTGGTTTAACGACCACACAAACTTAAGGTTTAAGGGGTGGCTGCCCCATCCCTTAAACCTGTTTTTTTTATCAAAGGAGAAAGTAAAATGTTTATTGATAGTCAACTTGAATTTTCCACTAAACAAGCTCTAACGGCGACGGCGGTTTCAACCAATGTCATCGATTTAGGATCCGACCGTGATGTTGGTCCGGGCGCACCATTATGGCTGGTCATCAGCTGTGATGTGGCATTAGCCGGCACCGCCCCGACATTGGACGTGGCGTTACAAACCGACAGCGTGGAAGCCATGTCATCGTCATCTGTGATCGTTTCCGGCCAACAACAAACGGCCATGGCCGCCGGTGACAAAATCGTTTTGGCCGTGCCGAATGCTAACCAACAATTTTTGCGGGTTAATTACACCCTTGGCGGCACGTCACCAACAGCCACAGTATCGGCATGGTTAACGGACCAAGAACCAACAAACTGGGTCGCACAAGCTGACGCCATTTAAGGAGAGTTAAAGCGATGACCATTCACGTCAAAGCAACATCCACTGGTTTTTATGACTGTAATCGTATCCGCGAAGGCCAATTGTTCACCATCCGCCATATCGATGATTTAGGTGAATGGATGGAACAGCAAAAAAGTCAGGGAACGGCTAAACAATCCGAACCTAAAAAATTCGGAAACAAAACCAAAGACGTCAAATAATCGACGTCTTAAAACCGAATAAAGGCGGGGCTGCAGTATCCCGTAGTCCCGTCGTTATTCAAACCGCACACATTATTGTATAAAAAGGCAGGTTCGACATGTTATCAGGCATTGATCTATCATCACGCGCACTGATCAAATTGGGCGCCAATCCGATTTCAAGTTTTAATGAAGACAACGTAGAAGCCGAAGTTGCCAATATGTTGTATTCATCGACCAGAGACGCTTTGTTGTCGGCTTTTCCGTGGACATTTGCCTACGCGCAAGTGGCCTTGGCCAAATTAACAGCAACCCCGGTTGCCGATTATTTATATGCTTATCAATTGCCCGCCGATTTTTTGCGCGCTGTATCTATTGGCAGCGGTTCGGGCGGCAAAGGTATTGAATACCGTATTGCTGAACGCCGCCTGCATAGTAACCAAGACGGCATCAACCTGACTTATATCTTCCGCCCCGATGAAAGCACATGGCCATCGTTTTTTGACCAAGCTTTGATCACGCGGTTGGCCGCTGAATTCAGTATCCCTATCACCGAAAGCACATCGAGAAATGATGTGTTGTCGCGGTTGGCCGATATTGAATACGCCCGCGCAAAATCCATTGATAGTCAACAAGCTAGTCCCGATCAAATCGACGATTTCACCCTTATTAATGTGAGGGCTTAAGCCATGCCACAGCGCGTCCCTGTCCAACAGTTCAGTTTCACCGCCGGTCAGTTAAATGACAGCATGGCGGCTAGGGTTGATCTCGACCGTTATTTCAAAGGCGGCCTAGAGATTAATAATTTCCTATTGCTGTCACAAGGCGGTTTAGAACGTCGTGGCGGATTAGAATTTGTAGCCGAAATTCCTAGCGCCGCTACGGGTGCGCGTATGGCGTCTTTTGAATTTTCAACGGAACAAGCCTACTTGCATGTGTTCACTGATTTAAATATCACCGTATATAAAGACGGTGTAAAACAAGCCGACATCCCAACACCGTGGGTATCGGCCGATTTAGACGCGCTGGATTGGACACAATCATTAGACACCATGTTGATTGCCCACACCGATCAGCCACAACAAAAATTGGTCCGCAGCGGGTCACATACATCGTGGACATTAACCGCGTTGCCTCTATCTAATTTACCTACGTATCGGTTTTCTGACCCGACAACAAATACCGGCACGCCTTCACTCGCCACCGGAACGGGCATCACGTTTACCGCCTCCGGCAACGAATTCACCACATCTGATGTGGGTAAATACATCGTTGGCAACCAAGGCAAGGCAAAAATCACAGCCTACACGTCGGCAACCGTCGTAACGATCGATGTGGAACAGGATTTCAAAGACGCGACCGCTATGGAAGCCGGGGATTGGACAGTAGAAGAAACCGCATGGTCAACGGCCCGCGGCTATCCGGGGTCGGTGGCGTTGTACCAAGGCCGATCCTATTTCGCCGGGGCCAAAGAATTATTGCAAACATCGTGGGGATCAAAATCATCGGGCGATTTGTTCAGCTTCAAAGACACGTGGGAAGCTTTGGACGACGAAGCGGTATCAGCCACGTTAGAAGGCGAAAGCGTCAACGCCGTTCGCCGCGTAGTCGGGTTGGACAGTCTGTTTTTATTCACCACCGGCGGTGTTTTTGCTGTGACCGACAGCCCGGTTACGCCCGCCAAGTTCGTTCCTATCAAACAAACAGCTATTCCATCGGCGGACATTCGCCCCGTCGAAATCGAAGACGCGCTGGTTTATATCGCAGCCGACGAAAGCGGCAACGCCACAACATTACATGAACTATCGGAAAACCCTGACAGTTCAAAAACCAAATACGTAGCACAAGATTTAAATTTACTCAGTTCCGATATACTGAACGCACCTGTGGATATGGCGGCGCGCAAAGGCCGCCCTGATGCCACCTCCGCATCCCACGTGTTTATCGTCAATGGTGATGGATCGGTCGGTGTCATGCATTCCAGACGTCGGGAAAAAGTTCTCGGCTGGACCAAATGGCAAAGCCAAGGTAATGCAGGGACTGATAAAATTTTACGCGTCGCGGTCGTCGCCGGTACGGTCTATTTTATTATCCAGCGCACGATTAATGGTGTGGTCCGATATTTTATTGAAAAACTCGAACCCAATGCCGTATTCGACAGCTCTTTAACATTCACCGATGCCACCGCTAAATCAGTATGGAGTGGGTTTAATCACCTGATTGGGGAAACCGTAAAAATCTGGGGCGACGGCTCATTGCGAGATGATGCCGTGGTTGACGCATCAGGGCAAATCACCGTTACAGACGGCGGAACGGCGTTTAGCGTCAATACGGTCGAAGCAGGAATGACGTTAAACTGGTCGCTAGAAACCATGCCGATGGAAGCACAAATATCCAAAGGCACACTCGTCGGCGAAGCCCACAAACTATCTAAAGCCACCATCCGTATTCGTAACGGATATGATTTTTCCGTCAATGGCCGCACACAAACATTGCGCAGCATCCGTGGCCTAACAACCGATAAAAAACTGACATCGTTCACAGGATTAAAATCTGTCCGGTTTTTAGGCTGGAACAGAAAAACAGACCGCGCAAAAACTGTCCGCGTCACCGGGCAATTGCCGATCACCATCGAAGCCATCACAACCGAAGTGGCACAATAGAACAAACGAGAAAAGGATTAATGTCATGGGCGGAAAAGCCAAAATAATCTTACCATTAGTCGCGTTGGGTGTCGCCACCGGCGGCTTTGGTTTATTGAGTGGGGCCGGGGTCAGCGCCGCTGGTGCCGCTGGTGCCGCTGGTGCTGCTGGTGCTGCTGGTGCTGCTGGTGCTGCTGCTGGTGCCGCAACTGGTGTGGGGGCGGGTGCACTTGATCTATCCTTAGCTGGTGGGATTGATGCTGCTGTAAATGCGGGCGCCGGATCGACTGGTTTTTTTGCCCAAGTCGGGCAAAGCTTGTCAAGCCTGACGCCGTTAGAAAAAATTAACTTAGCCTTTTCCGGCATCAACGCCATAGCCCAACAAAACGCGCTCGCTGGACAAGAAAACGAAAGCAAACTCAGCGAAGCCAACAGCCGCTTGGACCTTGCCAACAAAGACTTGGACAACCAACGTGGTTTGCAAAAGTCACTAGCCACACAATCAAATTTTTTCGCCGCCACTGGCATTAACGCGTCCCGTGGTTCCGCCGCCCAATTGCAAAACAATGCATTCGGTAACGCCAGCCTTGCCCAAGACAAAATCACAGCCGGGCGATCATTATTATCTGCTCAAACACAATTACGGCGGCGAAAATTTCAAGCAAAACGCGGGAACATTAACCGTGATCTAGCTTTCTCAACCTATTCAACTCTATTCGATAAAAAGAAACCCGTAATTTAATCTCATAACAGCAAAGGAATATCGTCATGGGTGGTAACACCGCAGCATTAGTCGGAGGAAGCCTGATTAATACGCTCGCTTCCGCAAAATCAGCCAAAAACGGACTCGCTTTACAAGCCGGACAAGCACGCCTGTCGGAATCATATAAACGCCTTGATATCGCCAATAAAGAACTCGACAATCAACGTAAACTGCGCAAATCACTCGCCTCCCAAGCTAATTTCTTTGCCGGTGCGGGCGTCAATGCGTCCCGTGGGTCGGCTGCTCAACTGCAAAACAACGCATTCGGCAACGCCTCATATATTAGTGATAAATCCCGCGCCGACACCGCATTATTGAACGCAACCGTTTTAAACCAAAACCGAAGCAGACGGCTTAAACGGGGTGACATCAACCGCAAAGCCGTGGTCGGCGTCACCAACACGTTGGTAAAACTCATCTAAAACAAATTCTTTATAAATTCATCATTCCCCAAAACAGGAGCCCCCATCATGGCCAACCACAGAAACAAAAATACTATTTTCTCATCCAATTTTAACAAAACAGCAAACGCTGCATTGGCCGGAATAAAGCGCGCCCCCGATGAATTGGACGCTGTGTTTGGCTCACCCGCCACCAACTTAGACCCTAATCAAAACACCGCCGTGACCGCCCACAGCGTGCGCCTAGACCAATCGGTCAACGACGAAATTCAAAATCTCATTAACAATAATGACGGTGATTTAAATCAGCTATCAAATGATTTTGATCAACAATCCCAAGCCTTGCTCGACACATTACCCGACACCTTAAAACCGGGTGCCCAACAACAAATCGGAATAAAAAAACAACAGGTTTTAAATCAGGCGCAAACGCAAATTCAAACGCAGGAAACCGACAGCAACAACGCGGATTTAGCCGCAGGCATGGATATTTATTCAACCAACGCATTGTCGCCTGATGCGTCCGATGAAGATGCGTTCGATAACGCAAACAAGTTTGTTGGCGCCATCAATGGCCGCAACGATTTAACCGATGCCGATAAATCTACACAGATTGTACAATTGCAAAACGATTTGGCCGCCAGCACTTTATCCAAAACTTTTAATCAAGCTTTAAACGAAGCCGGCACCACGGCTGCGACCGAGTTTTTGAACGCGGCCCAATTTGATAAAAATATTATAAATAACCCACGTCTTAACAAAACAATAAACCGGTTGCGTGAAACGGTTGGCATCCAAGAAACAAAAAATACGTTGGCACAAAGCGCGAAACAAGCCGATCAGATATTCACAGATTATGATGATGAAACGAATGCTAAAACATACATCAATCAAAACTTTGATGCG
>Ga0316209_1000145_pt1 | contig 143698 bp, 135 predicted proteins | sample 6monopyrite_MG_FD_204945 | JGI IMG/M metagenome (GOLD analysis project Ga0316209, IMG submission 204945) | Microbial mat bacterial communities from mineral coupon in-situ incubated in ocean water Damariscotta River, Maine, United States -... | ecosystem: Environmental > Aquatic > Marine >... | reverse complement strand
TTGGGGCTACCCAGCTTGGTAGCATGATGACAACCGACAAGATAATGAACCGCCTTGGTACGTGATCCGTATGCCGGGTGGTGTGGGAGGAGGGATGTCGTGAGGCATCCCCCTATCCCGATTAGGTGTAATCAGTACCACCCTGTAGTAGGTCTATCTGCGAGCTTCTAGTCTTTCGTGGCTTAGGGGCAATTTGGCTAAGATTAGCCCCCAGAGAATCTCCGATAAACTGAGGGTATAGTGCTGATAATTCGTCAATATTATGTTTCAGCTTCGAGAAATATATTTTGTCTACTTCAATACCGATAGAATCATACCCAACCGATTTACAAGCAGCTATTGTTGAACCAGACCCGCAAAATGGATCAAGAATTGTTCCTTTGCCTAGAGGAAGTAAGGAACGGCAGAGAATTCGTAGTAACTGTTGCGGTTTCAATGTGGGATGGTCGGAAATCGATTCTTCAACCTTTGGTGTTTTGCCACTCTGCAAAGTATCTGGCAATGGCTGGTCTGTACTAATTCTACGTAAAGCGCCAGTTCCCCATTTACGAAGATTCAATGCAACCGTTCGTTCTTCTATAGGTTTTCTAAATAGCATCCAAGGCTCGTATGTACCCCGAGGGGTAACGCAAACGTCACGAAACTCTTTTTCGGCGAGCTTAGGGCGGTCACCACCCCTAAACCCACGATATAACCTCATTATTGCTCCACGAACCTCAAATCCAGCTTCTGCCATCCCCCTTTGCACCAAGTGTTGAAGCATTGGTGTGCCTGCGAGAAAAACATGAGCCCCAGGTGTCAGCACTGGAAATAGACATTCACCAAACTCCTTAAAGTAATGGTAAACATGCGTTAACTCTTTATCATTCAAGGTTGTAAATCTGGGCAATGGTGCTCGTTTACTTCCCCCAATAGTCGGTGGAAGACGCCAGACCCCACCCTTACCTTTTCGCAGCTTCTCCATTTCATGAGGAAGAAACTCAACAATTCCAAAAGGCGGATCAGTGCAAACCGCCTCAATGGAATTAGGTTCTTGTGCCTTCAGCCAATCGAAGCAACTTTGATGATGTAGTTTGAAATCAGTCACTGTTGAATCTTCGCCTATAGTTGAAAGACTGTCAACCTGTCTGTGAGTAGACTATTGCTCATGGATAGCATACAAAAAATCATCGGCGCTTGCGTCAGAACCCTCCGACAGCAGCAAAAAATTTCCCAAGAAGCCTTGGCTTCAAAAGCGGGGGTTAGTTACCAGTACCTATCTGGGGTCGAAACAGGGAAAGAAAATTTCACAGTCCAAGTTCTTGAGTCGCTAGCTAAAGCCTTGTCAATTCCCGTTCGGGCATTGGTTGTTGCAGCTTATGATGGTGCTTCCGGCGTTAGTGCCCCAAAACTTAACCCGAAGTATTTTCGCCCGCAGGTGCCGTTACCCCTAGGTTTGAATACCAGCCATATTGAAGCTGCTGCGAACTTGACTCAATCAATAATTCACAGAATAAATCATAATATGTCCCTCGAAGTTGGGCAAACCCTTCAGTCCCTTATTCAGGGAAATAATTTTTCCGGCTTAGTATCGAACATATTTAGCAACTCAATGGACGAGTGTTCGCCATATAAGCATAACCATGACCAGAAATATCCTGATCTGATCTGCAAAGAATGTGACAGCGGTGAAGATGTCGGACTAGAGGTAAAAACAACAATTAACGTAGGGAAAGGCGGTGAAAGCCACAATGGCCATAGTGGCTGGCACGTTATTGCCTGCTACAATTTTGTTGAATCCGGAGATATTAAATTTGTTCATATAATGTTTGCTGATATTAATGGCCATCAAACCGATAGCCCTGATTGGAATTACGTTGGAAGCAAAGTTAATTCAACAACAGGCAGCCGCCGAACTGAAACCTACAATACAAATTTAAAGGGAACGACTAAATTAAGGGATGGTTCTGTGTTTCTTGATAGTGATGTGGTTACATTTAAACGATGGAGGCAAGAGAGGGAAGGCTCCATTCCTCCTTGGTCTATTTTTGCCAATAACACCTAACAATCGTTTACACACGGACAAAATAAAGCTACGTCGCTTCGCTCCTCTGCTTTATTTTGCCGGTGAAGCGGAGCGTTAAGTGACAAAAATGGATATTTGGTACCTAGAAACATCAGCTATAAATTACTTTATGAAATCGCACTCTGTTGAAGATGCGTTATCAACAAAGCATTATCAATTAAAGAAAGGAAGAGATTGGCGTATATCTCCCGTTGCGCTTTGGGAAATCTTAATGACTTCAGATGAAATTAGACGGGAAGAAATTATATATTTCTGCCAACACTTATTTAATCGTGAGTTATTACCATCACCTGAAGAATTAATTATCCCTTATATTGAGCAAGGGATGCCTTTAGTTGAAACACCGAGGCCATTAATATCAAAAACATCTTTAGCTCGCACATGGAGAGATTTAGTTGACGATAGAAGGAAGACATTTATATTAGACCAGAATGACCTTAAAAAGAAAATGAAACTAATACAGTCACACTCTAAACATGTATTTAAGATTATAAAAAATGATGATTTTATTATAAATTCAGATGAGGAGTTTGCTGGTATAGACGTAACACTTAACGAGCTTATAGATGAACTACCTTTCGTTAAAAACAATAAAAAAAGACGAGCGCTTAGCCTATAAGGTTTCACTATATTGCATTATGACAACCTTATGCGCAGAAGCCGGTCTGGATAATGACGTCATAAAACAATACTGGAAAAAAATAGGGATCGACTCCACACTGGAGAGACTATTATACGTAATTAAAAACCTTTCTACTTTAGTATGTAGGGGGCCATTTGTAGTCATGTCCTATATGATGATTGCACAATCTAATAAAGGGTTTTCTAGAGGCATGTGGTTTGATAGTCTTCACTCTGTGTACATGACATACGTAGACATTATATTTACCAATGACAATCACTTTCAATCATTGCGAGATATTATCCCAGAGCCCCTTTTGCGAAGGAAAATACAGCATATGAGTGATGTAAAAATAACCCATCATGAGGAAAATATATTCACATAATGTCACTTAACAAATCATTCAACCCGACCTTTTTATACGCCGTTTCGCTTCGCTACACGTCATATAAAAAGGCCGGTTAACTCAAACGTTAGAGCGCCAAGCGAAGCTTGGTGTACCTTGCGGGGTGAAAGTCCCTGTCCGGTAAGGTCTGGCCCACCGCCGGTATCGAGTGTTGCGTCTGTGGCGGAGTGGGTGAAATCCTGCGAACAAGACAGACGAAGCGTAGAGCCTGCCCCGCGAAGCGCTTTGGGTACACAGAGAATCTTGTAGGTCGTAGGGGTAACCGTATACCCTGAGAGTTGATACAGCTTCGAAATGCAAGTTGAGGTTGGCGAGAGTTTTAACGTACCCGAAGCCAAAATGAAACATCCGTAACAATGGCGAGGATGTGAATGACCTTCGGAGTCCTCAGGCTGTGGCATGTAAGAATAGGTACACACAAGAACTTGGGAAGCCTCATATATTGCCTTAGAAGTTGTTGACGAACATTGTTAGCGTTAGAGACACGGTACTGGGCGCAGATGGAAATCAGAAAGGAATTCTAAGGCCTATTGGCGATGAAACTGTAAAAAGGGAAATCAATAGCGATGGGGTGGCGGATCAAGCGTAGTACTCTGAGCAAGGGAGAGCCTTGTACATGGGGAAGGACTTGATGGGAGCACGTAGCCTGCAATGTAACTTATACCGAGCACAGTAGGTTCGGGGAAATATAAGCAAAATTCAGAGTGGGGAATAGTCATTTGATTGTATTAACAATCAGTACGGAAACGGGTGTAACCGAGGAGCCCCGTGAGGGAAAACTTCATGCGGGGATCTGTGCGGGGGGTGCCGAGTGATCGGCATTCCTACCGTGACGCTGTCCAACGTGTTTTTTCAGCCTACCTTGATAAACCTGAAGTGATAGTATAGTATCACTTTATGAGAATCGAACTTGTTACCACTTTAAAGCGGCAAGCGACCAAAATATTGGCTGATTTGCATAAATCGAAAGAACCCATCTTAATTACTGAGCATGGCAAGCCTTCTGCGTATCTTGTTGATGTAAAAGACTATGAGTTAATGCAAGACAGAATGCGACTTTTAGAGGGGTTATCCCGAGGTGAGCGTGCAATTCAAGAAGGACGAACGCTGACCCAAAAAGAAGCTAAAAGGGCAATGGCTAAGTGGCTCAAGTAATATGGACAGAGCCAGCATTATCAGACTTAAATGAAATAGCTGAGTATATCGCGTTAGATAACTTTGATGCAGCAGCACATTTAGTTCAGGAAGTTTTCTCGTTTGTAGAGCGTTTAGAGCAACATCCTAAATCCGGTCGTCGTCCCCCAGAGCTTGAGAGAAAAACACGTTATCGAGAAGTCATCGTTGGGCCTTGTAGAGTTTTCTATCGTGTAGAAAGTAGCAAGGTCTACATTCTGTATGTCATGCGAGGGGAGCGGGAACTTCGTGTATTTCTTCTTAAGGATCGAGCTAGAGAAAACAGCTAACGAATGAAGTTTGTAAATGCGGAACCGGATCATGCAGAGCCAACCTTCTTGCGGGCATTATCAGAGACAGAGGATGCGATTGAAAGTAAAGCTGTCGAGTTTAAAAAACATAACGGACCCGAAAAAGAAGACCAATGTTATTATTTATATAAACACTGGTTTTCTTCTTCTGGTCCGGACGGGCTATTCAGCCTACTGCTCTGCGCTGTAAAAAAATACTGTTTTGTATTAACACAGGTTTGTTATTTCAATAACACTTAATCGTGATGTCATGATTTGGCATTGGAAACTGTCCTGATTTGAACCCGTTCCCCAGGCACCATATGTAAACGTAGGTACCCTCGCTAATATCGTGATTACCGATTTCATGTGTTCCCTGAGGCACCTGGCCATAATGTACGGCGTGATAGTCGCTGTCTTGTTGAAAAACCCAGGTTTGTGATGCGTGGGTTTGCCAGTATATTCTGCCTGCACCGATAACAGAATGCATTTCCTGAAGACTCAAGTCCTTGGTTTGTGGGGTTTGTTCATTTACAGCTGAGGCAAATGATAGTGATGCGCTACTTAAAGAAAAAGCCATGACGGTAAATATAAAAGTAATAAGCCTGTTCATGATGATGTCTCCTTTATTATGAAAGGTTGCTTATAAAAACAAACACATATCTATAACAGCGTGAGAAATACAATAAATAAACGGCTTTAATAACTGACGTAATTGATAAAGTTTTTTATGGATGCACCTATATAAGATAAGCGCTGTTACTGAATTCGGTAGCGTAGCCTCAGTAACCGGAAAACATTTACTTCAATTACGAGGTATTATTATAAAATAGTTTTTATGCATAACAAGCAATACAGCTTATCCATTCATGCTATTTTTATAGTGGTTTTTACTAAAAAATAAACGTTATAAAAAATATAGGTCATTTATTTTTTTATTTTTTTCATTCCAATAAAAACCCCCGGTCATAGCCGGGGGAGTATTTCCTTTAAATGTAGTCAGTTAATATTATTAATCCGTTTTATTGAAATACTTCCACAAAAGACATCATGCCGGTATCGGCATGTTCCAAAATGTGACAATGGAACTGCCAGCCGCCTGAACGTCCTCGTTTACCGATACTAAGGTCGGCATTCTCGATCACAGCCATACCGCCATTCGCTTCGATATCTGCACCAGTAAGGCCTTCGGCGGGCGAGAAGTCGATAGCGATTTTGACAATTGACACCGCACCCATAGGACCATTGCGGGCGGGTAGATTGACCATATCAACATTTTCCAGTTGCGGTGCAGGCACGACCTCCAACACATTGCCATCTTTATCTTTGTAGATGGTCTCCAATACCTGGAAGAAGAAACCATGTAGATGGAAAGGGTGATCTCCGCCGGTCATATTGACCAGATTCCATACCTGGGTTTCGCCAACTTGTGCGTCAGGTGCATCATGGGTGGTGACTTCATTAGCGGTTTTACCGTTGATCAGGAATTTGATCATACCGTTGGCCATGGGCATGCTGTGACCAAATTTGAGCGTGGTCTCGGCGGCACCGACAATGTCGATAGGTTCGATGGTGCGCAGATGTTCAGGCAGCTTGAGTTTCCCGGCATGCTTGTGACCTTTCTTGAAGACCAGACGCATGAGTGGAATATCAGGATAATGACCGTCCATCTCATCGTCACCCATCATCACCATGCCATTATCCATAATATCAATGCTGTGACGACCACGTTTGGTGTCTTTCCAGTACACGATCAGCTCAGTGCCCGGTTTACCCTTGGGGATAAACATGATATCTGCGCGCTGACCGGGGACTAGAAACACGTCATCCATGTTCTTGATAGGGGTTTCCAAAAGACCGCCATCACCACCGATACGAGTCAGTTTGTGGCCTGGTACGGCAACGCGCATGAATCGTGTATTGGCAATGTTTACCATGCGCCAGCGGATAGGTTCACCGGATTTGACACGCATGGTGGGCATTTGACGACCATTGACCAGCAGAGTATTACCCGTACGGCCATTGATTTTTTTCAGCAGGACTTCTTTTGGAGTACCTGTGAATGCTTCTTCAACTTGACCATTTTCATCAAGCAGCACATCGTCAAGCACCAGTATTTTCTGTTTGGTTTTGCGAATGTGCTTATCGATATCACGTTTTTTCTCGGATACCAGCAGAGCGCCTGCCAGACCTTTTTCCACCTGTTCGTTTGAACGCACATGTGGGTGATACCAGAACAGCGAAGCCTCTTTTAACTCGTATTTGTACGTGAATGTCTCACCCGGTTGCAGAGGATTTTGCGCGACAGATGCGCCATCCATATCCGCAGGCAGGCGCAGGCCATGCCAATGGATTGTGGTGGGTTCCGGCAGGTTATTGGTGAAATGAATGATCAGGGTATCACCTACGGTGCCACGAATCAGTGGCCCCGGCACTGTGCCATTGTAAGAATAAACTTTGGAAGGTATACCGGGGATCATTTCTACATAATCGACGCGTGCTTCCAGATTGATTTCCACAATGTGTGGGTCAGGATTGATATCCTCCAACAGTTGTAAGCCGAAGGCTTCGGCTCTGGTGCGTTTATTAAAATGTTTATCGTGACGTTTGTGATGACGTTTCTTGTGGTGTTTGTCGTGATGTGGCTTGTGGTGCTCTTGTTGATGCCGTTTTTCATGATTGCGGTCATGCGATTTGCCAGCATTGGCAAGTGGTAGCGCGAGCGCAAGACAGAGTGATGTTGCGATGATTAATGCTTTCATATCGCGGTGTCTCCTTGTTTTTTATGTCAGACAACCCCCACTGAAATCCACCGGGGATTTCAGTAGCCCGTTTATACCTCCCTGGTATGGTGTGAATCTTGTTAGCAGAAACCCGATCAAGTGCTCGTTATATTTCGAGTGGCTAACGTTATATGGAATAGCACTGGAGTCTCTTGGCAGTCAAATAATTGACGGGGTATTGAAGGGTTGCCGAATGGAACTGTGAACCAGGGCACACTTTGTTGCGCTATATCAGTAAATTTGTGACGTGATTGTTTTTTGTGATGTGTCGTAATTAACGCTTTTTCGTTGTGTTTTCGTGAAAAGCTTTTGTGATTAAGCGATAGGATAACAAGGTTATTTGATTGCCTGATATGTTGGAATGTGCGGCTGGCAAGGCGTGATGAGGAATCATAGCGACTGACTTAGCAGGTGAGCCCAACAAAAACTCAAAACATAATATGCCTCTGCACTTGGCTCAGCCCGTTCGTTATTTGTTAGCAGTTGCTACCCTCCAGGTGCCGACTGTGGAATTTAGGTTTAAGTTTCACTCAGCGTGTTAAATAACTTTATTTCAATAAGTTATAACCATTGTCTTCCTTTTTGATAATAATCAGCTACTTTTTTCTCGTGTATAAAAAATCTGTATTTCTACCTTGCACACCCTTATTTTTTAGACTAAGTTTAATTTACTTCAGGCATTTAGACTAAGTCTACATGCTCGTTTTACCAATAAATGTTAAGGGAGCGTTTACATGAAAAAATTTTCACGACGACAGTTTCTGGGCATGACGACAAAAGCGGGGGCTGCAACGATGTTCGCTGGCATATTCGCTCCCAGTGCTTCCAGCATGCTGGGTTTGGGCGGTGTTGCCGAAGCGGCAACCAAAAAAATCAAACCTTTCAACTTTGCCGTGCTTACTGATGCACATCTCTACGATATAGCGGACCACAAGTTTGACCACATTCTGGAAAAAGCGGTGGCTGATGTGAACAGCATTAAACCCCGGCCTGATTTTGTTTTGTATGCTGGTGATCTTGGCCAGTCAGGTAAAAAAGCGGAACTGGTAAAAGGCAAAAAAATCCTCGACAAGCTGAAAATGCCTTACAAAATTATTCCCGGTGAGCATGACTATTACCTGGATATGGGTAAGGCCTGGCGAAAATTATTCGGTGATGAACACTGGTCATTTAACCACAATGGCGTGCATTTCATTGGTATGAACTCCATTCTGGTTCCCGACTTCTGGACACTCAAAAAACTCACTCCCAAAGAACGCATGCATATGATGGAAGAGCTGGAATGTCACAATTGTGGAGCCTGGGGTGTGGGTGAAAAACAACTGAACTGGTTGGCCAGAGATGTGAAGAGGGTGTCTCCAGACACGCCGGTTGTTATTATGACACATTCACCACTGTGGGATTATTATCCACGCTGGAATTTCCAGACCTATGATGCGCCGGAAATACGGGAAATACTGCGCAAGTTCGACAAGGTTATTTCCATCCATGGCCATGTGCATCAAGTGGTCTACAACGAAATTAACAATATGCGTTCCTGTGGTTTGTTATCCACTTCCTGGCCCTGGCCTTATCCGCCAGTGGAACTGGAGTATCCTCATATCAAACAACGTCGTGCTGATCCTGGTGATTTTGAAGATGGACTGGGTGGCCACGATATTACCGTGAATGCAGACTTTGATGCCATAGTACATTGGCGGGAGTTTTCGGACTTGCTGCCGGATAATATCAAAAAAGGTCTGAAAGTCTAATCACAGGAGGAGCAGAACATGAAAAAAGTACGCAAAATATCATTCACCACTGCCGCCTCAGTCATTGTGGTTAGTGGCGCGTTAATTGTTGCCGGCATGGCACAGGCTAAACCACCGCGCAGTGAAACACAGATTGCCCAGGAGCGGGCCGCATTGATGACAGCGGTTGCCAAAGGTGATGACCTGTGGCACAGCGCAAAACTGGGTAATAACGGCCTGGCCTGTGCCAACTGTCACCCTGACGGGTCTGCCAGCAATGTACATACCTGGCCTAAATTCCAGACTAATCTGGGCAAGGTGGGGACGCTGCGGGAAATGATCAACTGGTGTATTGCCGTGCCCATGCAGGGCAGGATTCTTGAATACGACAGCGAGGAAATGATCGCTATGGAAGCCTATGCCACCTATACCCATCGCGGTGTCGCCATTGCACCTGCTAAAGACGAGCAACACGGTGCAGTCCCGGTGAAAAGCGGGCCTGGCTATCCCCGGCACTAACAACAGTACGGGCTATAAAGCCACCGCAGGCTGTTACCTGCGGTGGCTTTCTTGTGCATGCAGCCTTGTACTTTTGTTAATGCTCAGTAATACCTCTTTTGCTTATGAATGTGCGGACCCCATACGTTCTACCGATATGCAACGTTTCGATGATAATCACAATGGTACTCTCACTGACATTGACAGCGGACTGACCTGGATGCGCTGTGCCCTGGGGCAGCGCTGGGAAGGCAATACCTGCCTGGGTCAGCCTGAGCGCTATACCTGGCAATCTGCACTACAGGCGGCGCGACAATTTAACCAGCTGAATGGTTATGCCGAATATAAAGACTGGCGTGTACCCAGGGTGCAGGAGTTAGCAGGCATTGTTGAGCGACATTGTAAAAATCCTCGTATTAATCTGCAATTATTTCCGACAACGACGGCGACGTATTTTTGGTCGGTAAATACAAAACCTAAAACTTATGATCAAGCCTACGTGATGGACTTTGGGAGCGAAGGCGTCACAACATTGCTTAAAAGTGACCAGGCGCTGGTACGGCTGGTAAGAGGCAGACAATGAAATATATTTTAATGTGAATGAAGGATCGCTCGAATAATAATTGTCATTTTTGCAGGAAGGAAGTTACCCTGAAAGTTGAAACCACCGGATATTGATCTTCATCAGTGTGGCGTTAACATTCCATCAGTTTGCGGTAAAGTTGTTCGTTTGAAAAAGTCGGCGTATTGGGTGTCTTATTTTTTGTATTTATGGATTTTCCATTAACACAAGGTGGAACCGCTGCGCTTGTTCCACCCTACCCAATATTACCCCAACCGTAGGGTGGAACAAGCGCAGCGGTTCCACCATTGACTTGAAAGGAACCAGTGATACTTGATTTTCCCCGTGTCATTTCAATTATTCATATCGTAACTACTGCAAGCTAATCTATCTCGTCAAGCGGGACATTCAATGCATTTGCCACACCTTGACCGTAGGCCGGGTCAGCTTTCAGGCAATTATTGATGTGACGTTTTTGCACGTCGATGGAGGCTCCGCCTACCGAACGGGCGGTATTTTCAAATAACACCTGTTGTTGTTCCAGAGTCATCAGGCGAAACAAATCACCGGGCTGGGTGTAATAGTCATCATCATCTTCACGGTGATTCCAATGGTCTGCTGTGGCACCGACTGCCAGCGGGGGCTCTTTGCTTTCCGGCTGCTCCTGCCATTCACCCAGACTGTTTGGTTCATAACCTTTGGTGCTGCCATAGTTACCATCGACACGCATCGCGCCATCACGATGAAAACTGTGTACCGGGCAACGTGCTGTGTTGACTGGAATCTGCGCATGATTAACCCCCAGTCGATAACGCTGTGTATCACCATAAGAAAAAAGACGCCCTTGCAGCATTTTGTCCGGTGAAAAACCGATGCCGGGTACGACATTGGCAGGGTTAAACGCTGATTGTTCCACTTCGGCATGGTAGTTTTCAGGGTTACGATTGAGTTCTAATACACCCACATCAATCAGAGGATAATCTTTGTGTGACCATATTTTGGTTAAATCGAAAGGGTGAAAGCGGTAAGACTCGGCTTCTTTTTCCGGCATGATTTGCACTTTGAAGTCCCAGCGTGGGAAATCACCGTTTTCAATGCTTTCGTATAAATCCTTTTGGTGGCTTTCCCGGTCCTGACCAATCAGTTTTTCCGCTTCTTCATCGGTGAGGTTTTCTATGGGCTGCTGACTTTTGAAGTGAAACTTGACCCAGAAACGCTCATTATTCGCATTAATAAAACTGAAGGTGTGGCTGCCAAAGCCATGCATATGGCGATAGGTGCGCGGATTACCCCGGTCGCTCATCAGAATAGTGATTTGATGCAGCGCTTCGGGTAACAATGTCCAGAAATCCCAGTTGCTGTGGGCGCTGCGCATATTGGTGCGCGGGTCACGTTTTACGGCGTGATTCAGATCGGGAAATTTCAATGGGTCACGCAGGAAAAATACAGGCGTATTGTTTCCGACCATATCCCAATTACCTTCGTCGGTGTAAAACTTGATGGCAAAACCACGGATATCACGTTCCGCATCCGCAGCGCCACGTTCACCTGCAACAGTGGAAAATCGCAGGAATACGTCGGTTTTTTTACCGACTTCAGAAAAAATATTGGCCTTGCTGTACTGGCTGATATCGTGGGTTACTGTGAAGGTGCCGTAGGCTCCTGATCCTTTGGCGTGCATACGACGCTCGGGAATCACTTCGCGATCAAAATGTGCCAGTTTTTCCAGAAACCAGATATCTTGTAACAACATTGGCCCGCGTGGGCCTGCACTCATCACATTTTGATTATCACCTACCGGGGTGCCATTACTCTTAGTCAGTTTGGGTTTGTCACTCATCTCTCTCTCCTTGATTATTAAGACGGCTGGTTTGGTGTCAGCTCAGGAACATGTGCGTTCCTTACTATCGTCAGACTGTGCATTTACTATAGTGGAAAAAGGGGGCGTTTTTTGTGTCGAGGGAAATTGAATCAATTGTCATAAATTCGACATAGATTCGACATATTATTTTAAATAGTCGAGCACATTCTCCCGGCCAAACATTTTGGCAAATCCTGCTGCGGTCATACCGGCATTATTCTCATGATCAGGATTACATTCATAAGACATCAGTTTTTTTGCCAGCGAAAATTCGCCACGAAATATGGCCGCCATCAGTGCTGTGTTACCCCGCATATCGGCGGCACAGGTGCTGGCTTTTTGCGAAATCAGATAGTCGAAGGCTTCTGTATGGCCATGGTAAGTTGCCACCATCAAGGCTGTGTAGCCTTTGTTATTCACAACATCCACCGGAAATCCTGCTTCTATAAATTCTTTTAATAACACTACATCATTGCTTCTGGCAGCGGCAAAAAAATAGGCTTTTAACTCTTCTTCCGCAGATGAAAACTCACCGGGCTGGCTGGCCCAGGTGTGGCCAGAAACCAGTAAAGTTAAAAGTAATAATATCATTTTCATAACAATTCTCTCCTGTCAAAATAATCATGCAGCGGCCTGTTACAGCCGCTGCATTTCCTTTATTTATTTGGCAAGGTTTTTCACCTGTTTCATGTTTCCATTGACTGCTTTTGTCAGCCGTTCACCAAAGTCTGCATCTGCTTGATAGAAATAACTCAGCATAATGTGTTTGGTTGTGCTGTCCCGCACCTTGCCCAGGTCACCTGCCAGGTTACTGATCAAGTTGGCGCGTTCTGTTTCACTGAAGCTGCGATACAACACACCGGCTTGAGCAAAGGATGGCTTTCCTGCGTTCACCTTTTTGCGGACATTGCCGGTAACGACCTCTTCGGAGCTGCCAACGCCACTGTAGGACATATCAATCTGAGCAAAAGGTTGTTTGATAGGACGTTTTTTCCCAGTTGTCATCGAGTGAGCATTGCCCGTTATTACTCTTTCAACAGGTTGAGCAAAAGGCTGTTTAATCGGGCGTTCCATTACAACCCTATCCTGGTGAGAATTATCCGTTATCACTCTTTCAACAGGTTGGGCAAAAGGCCGTTTAATGGGACGCTTCATTTCCACTATCCTTTGGTGAGCCTTACCAGTTGTCACCTTTTCATAGGCCTGGGCAGAAGCCTGGTTTTCCACAATCACCTTTTGTTGCGTATTACCACTCAATGCCATTTCAGAATAACGTGCGTGAGGGTCTTCCACGCGCATATCAATACGGCTTGGCTGATAATTCACATCAGATTTTTGGTGACCATAATTACCCGCGCCATCCTGATTCCAATTGTTGACGGCAACCTGCGGACGATTGATCGGCAAGTGCTGGTGGTTGGCACCCAGACGATACAATTGCGTATCGGCATAGGAAAACACCCGACCTTGCAACAAACGGTCTTCAGAAGGCTCGATGCCGGGCACGATATTGGCCGGAGAAAAAGCCGACTGTTCCGTTTCCTGGAAAAAATTATCCGGCATACGATTCAGGGTCATTGTGCCGACTTTTGTTTCTGCCACATCCAGCCACATTTTGGTGGCATCCAGCGGGTTGTAGTCAAAGTCTGCAAGCTGTGATGGTTTCAGCACCTTGATATACAAATCCCATTTGGGATAGTCACCCTTGGCAATGGCGGCATACATGTCATTCGTCGCATGACTGAAGTCTTTAGCCTGTACGGCCGCCGCCTCTTTGGCACTGAGGTTTTTTATTCCCTGCCGGCTTTTCCAGTGAAATTTCACATAAGTGACATCACCTTCTGCATCCACCATTTTGTAAGAGTGAACTCCCCAGCCATCCATCTGCCGTAAATTGGCAGGTGTGCCGTAGTCGGAATACACCCAGGTCAGCATGTGTGTGGATTCTGGCACATGACTGAAAAAATCAAAAAACCGATTGGGGTCCTGTTGATTGGTAACCGGTGACGGTTTCAATGAATGCACCATATCCGGGAACTTGATCGCATCGCGGATGAAAAATACCGGCAGGTTGTTGCCCACCAGATCCCAGTTACCTTCACTGGTGTAAAACTTGGTGGCAAAGCCGCGCGGATCACGCAGTGTTTCCGGAGAGCCCTTGGAATGAATGACTGTTGAAAAGCGCACAAACACAGGCGTTTTTCCGCCTTTTTTGAACACGGCTGCCCGGGTCAGGTCACTGATGTCACGCGTTGCGACAAATTCGCCATGCACTCCGGTGCCACGGGCATGAACCACTCGCTCTGGAATACGTTCACGGGCAAAACGTTGCAGTTTCTGTATCAGATGAACGTCTTGTAACAAAACACCACCATTGGGGCCTGCTGTGTAGGAGTTTTGATTGTCGCCAACCGGGGCACCATTATCACGGGTCAGGGTTGTGGCATTCACTGCCGTCGCCGCACTGATGGCCAGCGCCAAAACGGAAAGAGTTGTTTTCATCGGTGTTTTCATGGTCAATATCCTCATCGTTAGTTCGTACAAAATTTATTTGTCTGATTTTTGCAGCGAGGGCGAAACACATTGATACGTGGTGTCATTTCTTGTGTTTGCTGTCTCGACGGAATGAGTATCGCCTTGATAGTGGTTCTGGTAAATCGAATTAAATTGATATTATTGTTCTAATAAATAGAATCATTGGTCTGCGGGGAAAGGCGGAAAGAAAGAGGGGAATGGAAAGCAGTATTACGGGTTGTCGCCGCTGAGTTCAGCGGGCTCCTGGCGAGTGAGAATTAGCTGTGCCCTGGTTTTGTTTTACGGGTTCTGTGCAGTTGTTGTCGAAACAGCGCCATCAATATCTCAATATTGGTGGTGCCTGCATAATTCAGGCGGGTAATAAACGCGATTTTCCGGTGTGGTCCTGGTTCGTTCAGATGAACCGCTTTTATTTCAGCATTGTCATCAATCAACTGGCTCAATGCCATTTCCGGCACCAGAGTGGTACCCATATGGCCAGCAACCATTTGCACCAGGGTATTCAGGCTGGTGCCCGACAGGGAATATTTCGTTTCGATGGGTCGGAATTTACACGCGGCAAGAGCATGGTCTTTCAAGCAATGCCCATCTTTCAATAGTAACAGCGGAGCTTCCTGCAACTGTTCGCCGGTAATTTCGCAATGATCGGCCAGCTTGTCCGAGCGGTGCGTGACGACAAAAAAATCCTCTTCCCAAAAGGTGAAGGCATGCAAGCCTTCAATCGCATAAGGCAATGCCAGTATGGCGGTATCGAGGTCACCTTTCCTGACTTTCTCCACCAGCACATTTGACTGCTCTTCAGTAATCGTGAGCTGAAAATCCGGGTACTGCTTTCTGACTTCCGGCAATACCTTTGGCAGCAAATACGGCCCGATGGTAGGAATGACGCCCAGTGACATTGGGTAAGAAAGTGGCGCATTTTGGCTCTGGCACAACTGATACAGCTCATTGACTTCCAGATTGATCACGCGCGCCTTGTCCAGAATCATTTCGCCTACTGGCGTGACCAACACCTTCTTGTTGTTGCGTTCGAAGATTTGTGTTTTGAGCTGGCTTTCCAGCTCAGATATGGCCGTGCTCAGTGCTGACTGGGAAACAGAGCAAAGCTCGGCCGCCCGTTTGAAGTGCCGGGTTTTATCAACCGCCAGGGCGTAACTCAGCTGCTTGATAGTAATCATTGTCCCCAGCCCTTCTATTCGGAAATTTTACAAAATGTCTATTCTGTTGTCTTAGTAGAAGCACGCACATTATTTTTTTCAACGTCGCTGATTTCTGCCATTGTCGTGCGCATCCAGTTTTCCACTTCTGCACTGATTTCGGCAGCCTTGCGGCCGCGTGGCTCGATGACCGGGCCGATAACCACCTGGATTGTGCCTGGCCGTTTGACAAATTCACGTCGGCCCCAAAACTCCCCGGCATTATGTGCTACTGGCACAATGGGGTAATTGCTCTCTTCGGCCAGTATGGCACCACCCATTCCCCAGCGCTTGTATGTGCCCGGTGCGATACGTGTGCCTTCGGGGAAAATCGTCACCCAGATGCCCGCATCCAACCTCTCTTTTCCCTGTTTGATAATTTGCTTGATGGCTTTGCGACCCGATGAGCGGTCAATGGAAATGGGTTTTAACATTGCCATTCCCCAGCCAAAAAACGGTACCCACATCAGCTCACGTTTTAACACCCACACCTGTGCGGGAAACAACAATTGCAATGCATAGGTTTCCCAGGTGGACTGGTGTTTGGAAAAGATAATCGCGGCACCTTCGGGAATATTTTCGCGGCCTTTTACCTGATAATCCACACCACACAAGATTTTTAATGTGCCGATGACATAGGCAGCGTAAGCACGGCCAACACGAGAGCGCAGGTGAAATGGCAAGGGTGCGCACAACAACAATACCAGTGAAACCAGTACGGTCGCGGTGATCATGCTCACGCTAAAAATGAATGAACGAATAAATTGCATCAGTTATAACACCTGTTGGTCATTTGTTTTTTCTGTCAGTTTTCCGGTTAACAAGGCATCTACGGCCTCCGCCAGATCAGCAAATACCGGCACGTTTGCCAGGCCCGGTTCTTTGACCAGTTGCGCAAGACTGCGTTCGCCTTTGCCCGTGCGTACAAGAACAGGGGTTGCTCCCACCGCCTGCGCACTTTGCAAGTCCCGCAATGAGTCACCTATCACCGGCACGCCACATAATTCCGTCTCAAATTTATGACCAATCTGCTGCAACAAACCTGGTTTCGGTTTGCGGCAGTCACAACCGGCATCCGGTGCATGAGGACAATAGAAAATACCCTCAATATGTCCGCCCACTGCGGCCAATAATTTTTCCAGTTTGTGATGCATGGCATCAAGTGTCTGCACATCAAACAGACCACGCGCGATGCCGGATTGATTAGTGGCGACCGCGACGCAATAACCCGCCGTATTGAGGCGCGCAATAGCGTCCAGACTGCCGGGCAGGGGAATAAATTCTTGCGGTGATTTGATGAAATCGTCCGAGTCTTTGTTGATCACACCGTCGCGATCCAAAATGATCAGGGGCATTGGCTAGTGGCTGCTGGTAAATTTAAGGGAGGGTAGTCTAGCAGAAGCGGGCGGCCACAAAAAAACCGGAGCCCGCCATAACGGGCTCCGGTTCGTATTGGTTAATCTGGATCCCGCAGTTGACTGCTCCGAGGATGTATTAACATATTTGATAAATAGCTTGTTGAATTGAGTCGCTACGACCGGTATAGCGCATTGCCTTTTGCGTCTGGCCGCGTTGCGCATCGTCGCAGTAGCGGGCTATCACTCCTCATTGCGCCTCGCCAGCCACAAAATCCAACGCACTCCACAGGCCGTCCAGCTGCGGAATCCAGGCTAAATGTCCGTATTAAAACTCAGGAACTGACCATGCAGAAAAAGGCAAAACCAAACAGCACAACGAACATCACTATTGCCATTGTCATAAAAAATCTCCTTTACCTTTAAAAAAGCCACGTAGTATGGTAGAGGGTAGGCCTTATTTCCGCACTGTCAAGGAGGCTTTAGCCCAGCAAAACACTCAAGTATGAGTAATTGACTAAAAAGCGCTGGTTGTTTACTGATTAGTAGGTGTCATACCTGCGGGGGAAATATTTCCGCCATTCTGGTGTATACCGGAGTGGCGGAAATTAAACCAGGGTAGTTACCCTTGCAATTGAGACAAATCTGCCACACGCAGAAACAGGTTGCGTAATTGGGTGAGCAGGGCAAGGCGGTTGTCACGCAGCGCGGCATCATCGGCCATCACCATGACTTCATCGAAAAAGGGATCTACCGTTTTACGCAGGTCGGCAAGCCTGCCCAGCGCAGTTTCGTAATCACGTTGATTAAACAAAGGGGTTACTTCCCGGGTAATGACGTCTAATTGTGTTGCCAGCGCTTGTTCAGCGACATCCGTCAGTTTTGTTGTGTCAATGGCTTCGGGTACGACGATATTTTTTTCTGCCGCCTGACGTAGAATATTGGAAATGCGCTTATTGGCGGCGGCCAGGCTTTCCGCCTCGGGCAGGCTGAGAAAATGATTGACCGCACGCACGCGGCGATCAAAATCAAATGGCTGTGTGGGGTGTTGCGCCAGTACGGATTCAAACACTTCCGGTATCACGCCGCTGTCTTTGTAATAAGCACGCAGGCGATCCATCATGAAATCAACCACCTGGTTGACCACCTTTGTGGTCGTTATTTTAGTGCCCAGCGCAGTCGTTGCCTGCTGCACCATGTAAGGCAGGTCCAGGGGCAGCTGACATTCGATAATGATGCGTAACAAACCCAGTGCGGAACGACGCAGGGCAAAAGGATCTTTGCTGCCCGTGGGCGGCTGGCCGATGCCAAACATGCCCACCAGAGTGTCCAGTTTGTCGGCGATGGCCACGGCCTGGCCGGTCGCCGTTGCAGGTAGTTCGTCACCGGCAAAACGTGGCATGTATTGCTCGTCTTGCGCCAGCGACACTGCTTCGGCCTCGCCATCGTGTAACGCATAGTAGCGGCCCATAATGCCTTGCAGGTCTGGAAATTCATTGACCATTTCGGTCATCAAATCACATTTGGCCAGCCACGCAGCACGCTCAGCCCATTCCTTATTGGACGATAACGATACCGCAATACTGCCGGCAAGCTGTGCGACACGTTGTGTTTTGTCGTGCAGGGTGCCGAGTTCTTTTTGAAACAATATGGTTTTTAATTTTTCAATATGGCTGTCGAGCTTTTGTTTGCGATCCTGTGTCCAGAAAAATTCAGCATCGGCCAGGCGCGGGCGTATCACGCGCTCATTCCCATCACGCACCACGTCGGGATGAGTGCTGTCGATGTTGGCAATGGTAATAAAGTGAGGCATCAGTTTTCCGTCAGCATCGATGACGTGGAAATATTTCTGATTGGTTTTCATGGTGAGAATCAATGCTTCAGCAGGCACGTCGAGATAACGTTCCTCAAAATTACCCGCAATGGCTACCGGCCATTCCACCATGGCAGTGACTTCATCCAGCAGGGCGCTATCGATAACCGCGTTACCGCCCAATTGCTCCCCGGCTTCCAGCACTTGCGCACGCACCGCTTCACGCCGCATGGCAAAATCAGCAATCACCCGTCCTTCGGTTTCCAGCAACGGCGCATAACCGGCAGGCTCGGCGATGTACAGGGTTTCCGGGTAATGGAAACGATGGCCGCGGGTCTCGCGGCCCGATTTTGTGCAGAGAATTTCCGCATCGATGACTTCATCACCAAACAACAGCACCAGCCATTGCACTGGACGCACAAACTGCGCGTCAAGATCCGCCCAGCGCATGCGTTTGGGGATAGGCAGTTTATCCAGCGATGCTGTGACCAGGCCGGGCACCAGTGAGGCCGTACTTTGCCCCGGCTGTTCGGCGCGATATACCAGCCATGCACCCTTGTCGGTTTCCATGCGTTCAAGGTCGGCCACGGATGCCACACCGCAGGAACGGGCAAAGCCTTCAGCGGCTTTGGACGGGCAGCCTTCATCGTCAAAGGCCGCCAGTAGTGCCGGGCCACGGCGTTCAATTTTCTTGTCTGCCTGTTTATCGACCAGATCAGATACCAGCACCGCCAAACGGCGGGGACTGGCGAACACCACCACCTTGCCATAAGCAAGATCTGCCGCCTTCAATCCATCCTCGATACCGCGGCCAAAGGCCTCGGATAATTTTTTCAATGCCTTGGGTGGCAGTTCTTCGGTACCAATTTCGATTAACAGGTCACGGGTATTCATACTGCTCCCCCTTTATTAGGCAAAGCGGGAGTCACCGTATTGCACATGGGGAAACCGAGCTTCTCCCGTGCTTCAAAATAGGTTTGAGCCACTGCGCGGGATAGTGTGCGTACGCGCAAAATGTAACGCTGGCGCTCAGTCACCGAAATGGCGTGACGCGCATCCAGCAAATTAAAAGAGTGCGAAGCTTTCAGCACCTGTTCGTAAGCGGGCAACGGCAAACCGGCTTCAATGAGCTTCTGTGATTCATTTTCGTAATCCTCGAATGCCTGAAACAGTACTTTGGTATTGGCATGCTCAAAATTGTATGTGGATTGCTCCACTTCATTTTGGTGAAACACGTCACCATAGGTGATTTTGCCTAACGGCCCATCGGCCCAGGTGAGATCATAAATACTGTTCACCCCCTGTAAATACATCGCGATGCGTTCCAGTCCGTAAGTGATTTCACCCGTTACCGGTTTGCACTCCAGGCCGCCCACCTGCTGGAAATAGGTAAACTGTGTCACCTCCATGCCGTTGAGCCACACCTCCCAGCCCAGCCCCCAGGCGCCCAGAGTGGGGGACTCCCAGTTATCCTCCACAAAACGGATGTCGTGTTCCAGCGGGTTCAAGCCGAGCATTTTCAGTGAGCTCAAATACAGCTCCTGAATCTCCAGTGGTGAAGGTTTGATTACCACCTGAAACTGGTAATAGTGCTGCAAGCGATTCGGGTTCTCGCCATAACGGCCATCGGTGGGCCGACGCGAAGGCTGCACATACGCCGCGGCCCAGGGTTCGGGGCCAATGGCGCGCAGGAATGTCGCGGGGTGAAACGTGCCTGCGCCTACCTCCATATCCAATGGCTGCAAAATCACGCAGCCTCGCTCGGCCCAGTATTGTTGCAGGGCAAGGATCAGCCCCTGAAAGGTTGAGGCATCAGGGGTATTCGTATTTTGTTTCGACATGTTTCGCAGTTCTTTGTGTGATTCGCGCCAGACGTGGAAAAACCGCGCCGGAAAAGCCAGTGATTATACCCGCTGGTCCGCATGGCGGGAAACGCTTCGTGCTTGCAGTGCAAATGTTGTTTGCTTCAGCCTGTGGGATATTTCTGTGATGTGTATGAACATACTGAGCCCCTTATTGACCTGCTTCAGACTATCGAGTTGGTGTGTGCTAGGTCATGATGGAACCGCTGCGCTTGTTCCACCCTGCCTGGGTAGAGGGTAGGATTGGGGTGTTCATCGATTTTTTTGTTCCACTTTATTCAATACAGGGTAAAAGCGTAGGGTGGAACAAGCGCAGCGGTTCCACCAGGTAATTCAGAGTTTAGCCTGACGGCTAGGAGGCTAAAGAAGGGGAGATATATTCCCTGTCTGAAATAAGGGGTAAATTCAATTGCCACCTTTATGAATCCCCGAGCGTGTATTTGGCGGTCATACACTTGAAGTGCATGGCTGCTAACGGGAGAATAGGCCTGAAATACACAATGTGTGTTACCGCAGGGTTATTTCCCTGCTCATTAAACCGGATGGAGCCCGGATAGTTAAACAGTCAACGGGAAAAGGAATCACCCATGAATATACTTATCGCAGAAGATGCACCCATTCTTCAGTCATTAAACATCAGGCTGATGGAGCATTGGGGGTACGATTTTGATATCGCCTCAAACGGAAAGGAAGCAGTGGAATATGCTTTAAAAAATGATGGAAAATATGATCTTGGCCTTATGGATATCGAAATGCCGATAATGAATGGTATGGAAGCCACTCAGCGTATCCGGCAGGAAACAAAATATTTTCCCATCATCGCCTATACTTCAAACCCGTCTCATCGAAGACAATGTCTTGAATACGGGTGTGATGCGTTTGTCGAAAAACCAATGATGCCTGGCAGACTTTACAAAAAAATAAAAGAATTAACCGTAAAATCGCTTCTTTTATGCATCGAAAAGAACAATATATCAATAAAACAGGTGACGCCTATGAGTTCAGATGAGTTGGAAGAATTAAGGAAGCTGGAAAAACAGGGACTGGCGAAATTCAGTCTCATTGGTACCGAATATAAGTTTCTGGTTCACAAAAACATACAGAATAAATTGTCACATGACTTTATTGCGGAGAAAAAACTGCTGTCTGAGTTCATTGATCGTTCGCCTGACAGCCCGGGAATAATTCATGTCTACGCATCAAACCTGCATGCCAATAAAAAATTCATATCAACAGAATTGCTTAATCAATTGATACCGGAAGAAGACAAAAAACTGGAACAATTTACTGACAAAGTGGTGCGTACCCCCCTAAGTTAAAAAAACGCCCCCTTTCATGCGAAAGGGGGCGTTTTATTTTACGGCAAAGGCCGCAAATTAACGGCTGCCTTTATGCTGACTAAAAATCAGCAGGAGTAGTACATATCAAACTCAACCGGATGCGTGCTCATGCGCAGGCGGGTAATTTCTTCCATTTTCAGGTCGATGAAGGCGCTGATCATGTCATCTGTAAACACACCACCTGTGGTGAGGAAGCCGCGGTCAGCGTCCAGTTCTTCCAGAGCCTGATCAAAAGAATGACAAACTTGTGGAATTTCAGCCGCCTCTTCGGCAGGCAGGTCGTACAAGTCCTTATCCATGGCTTCACCAGGGTGAGTCTTGTTTTGAATACCGTCCAGACCCGCCATCATCATGGCGGCGAAGGCCAGATAAGGATTGGCGGTGGGGTCGGGGAAGCGCAGTTCAATACGACGACCCTTGGGGTTGCTCACAAACGGGATGCGGATGGACGCAGAACGGTTGCGCGCGGAATAGGCCAGCATCACGGGAGCTTCAAAACCGGGTACCAGACGTTTGTAGCTGTTGGTTGATGCATTGGTGAAGGCATTCAGCGCGCGTGCATGTTTGATGATGCCGCCAATGTAGAACAATGCGGTTTCGGACAGACCGCCGTATTCGTCACCGGCAAACAAGTTATCGCCACCTTTGAACAGCGACATGTGTACGTGCATGCCGGAGCCATTGTCGCCTACCAGCGGTTTTGGCATGAAGGTAGCGGTTTTTCCATAGGCGTGGGCCACATTGTGTGTGCAGTATTTCTGGATTTGCACCCAGTCGGCACGTTGGGTCAGGGTGGCGAATTTGGTACCGATTTCGCACTGGCCAGCGGTTGCTACTTCGTGGTGATGCACTTCAACGGGAACACCCATTTCTTCCATGGCCAGACACATGGCGGCACGGATATCGTGCAGGCTGTCCACAGGTGGTACAGGGAAATAACCCCCTTTTACGCCGGGACGGTGACCAATATTACCGTCTTCATAAACTTTTTCGGAATTCCACTCGGATTCTTCGGAGTCAATTTTGTAAAAGCTGCCGGACATGGTGGTGCCCCAGCGCACATCATCGAGAATGAAGAATTCAGGCTCCGGGCCAAAGTAGGCTGCATCGGCAATACCCGTGCTTTTCAAGTAGGCTTCAGCGCGGTTGGCAACAGAGCGGGGGTCACGTTCGTAACCCTGGCCGGTGGATGGTTCAACAATGTTACAGGTGATGTTCAGCATGGATTCGTCAGAGAACAGATCCATCACAGCGGTGGAGGTGTCAGGCATGAGAATCATGTCGGATTCGTTGATACCCTTCCAGCCTTCGATGGAGGAACCGTCAAACATCTTGCCTTCGGTGAAGACATCTTCGTCCACGGTGCTGGAAGGTACGGTGACATGCTGTTCCTTTCCGTGGGTGTCGGTGAAGCGGAAATCAACAAACTTCGCTTCGTTGTCTTTGATCATATTCAATACGTCTTGTGCAGACATGATGGACTCTCCTGATTGCTTATTTTAGTAATACTGACTAAGTGAATGATTATTTAAGAATATCCTGGCCTGGCTTTTTTCAGGCTTCTCTACTCTTTTTATTTTAATTTTCGATTCGTACGGTTCTGCTCAATAGTGCTGTCAAGCATGAAATATGCCACTGCTCCCTGCAAGGCATTGCCGCGTCCTGTTTCTGTAAAACTGTCACGATAACGACAGGTTATGCGGGAAACCTACCTTACCCGCATTTTTGTCCCACGGAAACCGTTACACCACCATCGCACAGTAGTGGTGCGTAAAGATGCCTGGCGCACGATAGTTGTGCGCTTTGTCGCCACTGTTTCAGTGAAAGCGCACCACAACGTCGGCAATATGATCCATACCGGGTTGCTCTGTTGCCTGCTGGCGTAATGCGTGTGCTGCGGCCTGTGCTGCAGTCATATCTGTCATGCGGGACAGCGGCAATAATACCTCCACATGAATTTTCCCGTCCAGATAGTGCAGCACCGTTTCTTCTTCTTCGATGTATCGGGCCGCTTCAATACTGGCCCAGCGCTGCTGGAGCCGGGCCAGTATTTCGTTGCGTAGCGGTAACCCGCTGCTGGGGGCTGCTTGTTCATCATCTTCCGGGTCAATATGCACCATCACATCAGTCACCGCATTCACATCACGCATGATTTGTGCGCGCACGGTCTCGCTGATGCGATGTCCTTCGGAAACACTGATGCGCGGGTTTACTAAAATGTGTACGTCCACCAGGCCGCTGTCACCCATGCGCCGGGTACGCAGCATGTGCAGCGCCTGTACGCCGTCCACGGATTGAATCGCATGGCGAATCTGTGCGACCTGGTCTGGCTCCATGGCGGTGTCGATGAGTTCCTGGGCGCTGTGCCAGGCCAGCTTGCCGCCAATCCAGGCCACCATTAACGCCACACCGATAGCGGCGACGGCATCCAGATAATGCAGTCCGCTCATGCTGCCCAGTATGCCGATGACCACAATGACTGAAGAAATGGCATCCGAGCGACTGTGCCAGGCATTGGCACGCAGCAGGCTGGAATTCCATTTCTTCGCAACGCGCATGGTGTACTGGTAAATGGCTTCTTTGGAAACAATTGAAATACTGGCGACCACCAGCGCCAGCCAGCCAGGATGCATGAGCAGTTCAGGGTGTCGCAGGCGTAACAGGGCATCCCAGGCGATGCCGATGGCGATGCCGATCAGCGCTACGCCGAGCGTGATGGTGGCCAGGGTTTCGATACGGGCGTGGCCATAGGGGTGTTTTTCATCGGCCTCGCGGGAGCCGTGTTTCATGGCGAACAGTACCACACCGTCCGTAGCGAGATCGGATAGCGAATGTATGCCGTCGGCGATCAAGGCCTGGGAGCTGCCGATATAACCCGCCACAATCTTTGCCACGCCCAGCAGTAAATCCACTGCCGAACCGATCAGAGTGACTTTGCGAGCCGCTTTATAACGCGCATCGTGATAACCGTTTCCGTTGGTCTCGATGCCGGGCGGGTGGTGGTTGTGACTCATTAGCCGGAAGGGGTGCCGACGCGCACACTGATTATCAGTTCGCTATCCAGCTCCTGTGTGCCGATGATTTCGTGGCCATGGATGCGGCACCAGGCCGGGATATCGTGGAGTGCGCCAGGATCAGTGCAGAGCACGTCCACGGTGTCACCCGCAGGCAGTTTGGCCACGAAATTTTGTGTACGGATCACCGGCATGGGACAGAGCATGCGGCGGGCATCAAGCTGGTGATGGCTCATAAATACCACTCCACAGGGATTTCTTCGTTAGTGAGCGGCATCACATCCAGTTCACGTTTAGCCGCACCTTTTTCGTGCAGTTCAACGCGCACCGTTTCGGCCATTTTACCCTGACTGAAGCGGGCCGCCAGTTGTGCCGCCAATTGCAGGTCATCGTCATTGGCTTCGCCATCCAGCAATACCAGCGGGCCGGGGTGGCTGGTGGTATAGAGGTGAGTGAACTGCTTACGATAGCCTTCGAGAAAGCGGTTTTCGCCTTCCTCGCGTCCGACGATAATCTTGAAATGTGGTCGTGGGCGCAAGTGACGTCCCACCTTGAGCAACATAATGTCATCGAGTTCGTAGCGACGCTCGCCGCGTGCGGACCACAAATCGGCCAGTTTGCCGGAATAGGCCGCATCGGTGAGAAAGCAGCAGCCGCCGGAAGGCTGGGCAAAGTCTGATATGCCCATCTTTTCGGCCAGGGAGATTTGCGGCTTGCGGCCACGGCCATTGAAATCGAACAATTTTTCACGGTCCACCCAGCCTTCACGCTCAGGCAGGGTCGCGGGCAGAATTTTGGCGCACAACGGGCGCAGCAGGCGGTCTTCAGCACCAGATTCACGCTGGATCACCGGCATGGTATCGCGCCGTTGCGACATGGGCCGCTGGCCGACTACTTCACCGGTGATGATGAAATCAAAGTTGTGTTCTTCAATCCACTCATGCGCTTTGCGCACCATAAAACATTTGCAGTCCAGGCAGGGGTTCATGTTGCTGCCGTAGCCGTGTTTGGGATTGATCACCACATCCTTGTATTCATCGATAACATCAATGATATGCAGTTTGATGCCCAGCTGCTCCGCCACCCACAGGGCATTGTTGCGCTTGGGTTTCGCCTTGTCTTTTTTGCGAATTGCGTGAGTATGGCCTTCCACGCAAAATCCGGTATAAAAATTAATGCCTTCCACATGAATGCCCTGCTCTAGCATGGCCTGGGTGGCCAGCATGGAGTCGAGCCCTCCGGAAATCAGGGAAACGGCTTTACGTTGTCGGGATAGTGGCTGGGGCATGGGATACGTCGCATCGGAAACGGGTTCGGAAAAAGGCCGGTGATTATAGCTGAAAATGGCTGTCCTGGTCTTGTCTTCGCTGTTTGCTGACGATGAACGTACTTGTGAGGGCTAACTTTGTTAGAATTCGGCCTTCAACTAAACCCAGCAAACTACAAGTGAATACTATGTCTGAGCAAAACACTCTCAACGCCATTCAGCAAATCAAAAAAACCCTGGAAAATTTTATGGTCAGTATCGGTATTCTTTCCGGCATGATTTTGCTGGTTTATTTTTTCACCTATGGCGCACTGGTGGATTCTGTTGGCAGTTTTCTTCTTTGGTTTGAAGTGGTCACCAGTATTATGGTGCTTTTTGTGTTGCTGTTTCTCAGGCGGGTGTGTTTCTTTTTGACACGGCTGAAGCTGGGGCGACGGGCGGATTGCTCGGCGGTTTTAAAGAAAGTAGAACTTGCTGATCTGGCTATGGATGATAATGCCTTGTTGACCAGGCTGACCGGCAGTTATGTGAATGACTCAACATCGTAATCAAACGAGTGCGGTTTTTGACAGGCAGAAGATTTATTGCCTCCCTCCAGAGAAGCGAATGCAATCAGTGTCGCCGCGTTGACTGATTCTGTTTGCTGACAGGTACGGGTTGCCCGTTACTCACATCCCGCAATCGTTGCCGCGCCTGCGTGCTGTCGGTGTGTTGCCAGAGTTCATGTGCAGTGAGTGGGTCCAGCAGTGGTTGTGAATCGCCCATGTTACGAATCGTTTGTAACACATCCATAGCCGGCACAAATCCTTCGTACAAATGTTCGTAGAGCTGGCCTTGCCGGTGTGCCGTGTTGTGGTGTAACTGGTAATAGGCACCAATGCCAAGGTCAACGTAATAATTCACACTGACACGGCGACGACGGGCGCGTTGTGGAAAAAACCCGGCATGCAGCAGACAAGTGTCGCCTACGTCGCGCAGTTTGCCAATTTGCCGTTGTCCGGCGATGCGAAAACTTTTGAGATAATCCAGCGCGAGAACACGACTGGTCATTTCCGGTCTGTTGAGAAAACGTTGCAGCAGAAATACCAGGTAACTTTGCAGTTCTTCATTCAGACTGCGTTGTGCCTGCTGTTCCGCCTCACACACCAGTTTGTGCCAGTGCGCGGTGGATGTGGGTTGCAAATCAAGGTTACGCATACACATCTCCTGTGACTACCCTTGTTACCAAAGGCTATCGGCGTGCAATGACGAGGGCTTGAGCCTTCGTTATTCGTAGCACTCAGGATAATGTCAGCGGATTTTTTCTTCAGTACCCGCGATGAGTTCTCTGATATTGGATCGATGACGCCATATCAGCATGATGCTGAGGACAATGGCGAGTGCGATGAAACCGGGTTGCGGTGCAAGCAGCCACATATAAAACGGCAAAAGAACAGCGGCAATCAGTGCCGACAGTGATGAAATTTTGAACAGTTTGGTGAGTAATAACCAGGTGCCCAACACGGCTAAACCCACCGGCCATACCAGGGCAATCAGCACACCAAAGGCTGTAGCAACACCTTTACCGCCGCGAAAACCAAAAAATACCGGGTAGAGGTGGCCCAGAAATGCGGCCAGTGCCACGAGTGCCAGAATATGTGACGGGGCCTCCATCCATTGTGCAACCAGCACGGGAATCACACCTTTTATGGCATCACCCAGTAAAGTGAAGGCGGCGGCCTTTCTGCCACCTACGCGCAGTACGTTGGTGGCTCCCGGATTGTTGGAGCCCTGGGTGCGCGGGTCGGGCAGACCCATGAGCCTGCAAGTGATAATGGCGGCAGATAACGAACCCACAAGGTAGGCTGCGAAGATCATGATGGTGCTGAGCATGGTGCCATTATCGCGCATTTTTTGCGGTAAGTCGCTGTTGCTGGTCTGGTATTGCGCAAAACGGTATAGTTTTGTCTCATTTTATACTGGGGCTTTCTGCTGACAACTCTCATGGACATTATTTTCCTGCATGATCTTACTATCGAAACCATCATTGGTATTTACGACTGGGAGCGCAAAGAAAAACAGTCGATTATTCTTGACCTGGATATGGCGGCAGATATTCCCGCCGCTGCACGCACCGATGCTATTGAAGATACGCTTGATTACAAAGCGGTGGCCAAGCGGCTTATCGAATTTGTGGGTGACAGTCAGTTCCAGTTGGTGGAGACCCTGGCTGAGCGGGTGGCGGAAATTGTGCTCAATGAGTTTGATGTGAAGTGGGTACGTTTGCGTGTCAACAAAAAAGGCGCGGTACGTTATGCCGGGGATGTGGGTGTCATTATTGAAAGAGGTGCAAGAGACTGATATGCCAAGAGTATTTGTTGGCATCGGTAGTAATATTGACCGTGAGCGCAGCGTGCGGGCAGGCGCAGAAAGTTTGCGTCGCCAATATTGTGATGTGCAATTTTCATCGGTGTATGAAAGTGAGGCGGTCGGGTTTGAAGGAGATGCCTTTTACAATCTGGTGGCAGCATTTGATACCGATGACAGCATTGAACAGGTCGTTGCCTGTCTGGCGCACATTGAAGACCTGAATGGCCGGGTACGCAGTGGTGAGCGTTTTACCGCACGAACGCTGGATCTGGATTTGCTGCTCTACGGCCATGAAATCATTGCCACGGAAAATTACCATGTGCCACGCGATGAAATTCTTCGTTATGCTTTTGTGCTGTGGCCGCTGGCGGAGATGGTGCCGGATGATATACACCCGGAAATTGGTGAACGTTATTCTGTTTTGTGGGAAAAATTCGACAAAAGAAATCAGCTGTTGAGGCCGATACTTTTTGAATGGTAGGTTTTCTATCGATGCAGGGTATTCAGGGATTGAACGATTGTGAGTGATAACCACACAACGGCACATACAGCATCAATGAACGATACACCCAGTCCTTTTTCCGAGTCCGGTGCAGATGGCTTTAAGCCGCTGATCCTTATTGTCGATGATTCGCCCACGATTCGTCTGTCGTTAAGCCGCGCCCTGCAAGATGAATTTACACCGGTGGAAGCGGTGGATGGCGAGCAGGCCTGGGAGTTTATCAGTGGTGACGGCCGGATTGAAGTGGTGATTACTGATTTGTCCATGCCCAGACTGGACGGTCTCGGCCTGGTTAAGCGCATGCGTGACAGTGTAGTGATGCGGGTACGCAATATGCCAGTGATCATGGTCACTGGTGATGATGACACTGAGGCGCGTGAGGCCTCTTTTATGGCGGGTGCCAACGATTTTGTCGCCAAAACCAGTGACCGGGTCGAGTTGCTTGCCCGCTTGCGCGCCCATCGCAAGTTGGCGGTGACCCTGCGCGAGCTGGAAGAAAGTCAGCGTGAGTTGCGCGAACAGGCGAACACCGATCCCTTGACCCATTTGGCCAATCGGCGGTTTTTCAGCCACATCGCCAACAAAGAGTTGTCACTCATGCGTCGGCAAAAAGAATATTTTGCCGTATTGATGATGGACATTGACCATTTCAAACACACCAACGACACCTTTGGCCATGCTGCGGGCGATTATGTGCTGGTGCAGGTGGCACAGACTTTGTCGGGTAATGTGCGTGAAGAGGATACGCTGGCGCGGATAGGGGGCGAGGAATTTGTGGTGAGTTCACCGTATACCAACCGGTTGGCCGCTATTGTGCTGGCTGAACGTTTGCGTAAAGCGGTGGAGTCGCTGGAGGTTCAATTTGAGGGCAACCGGATTCCCGTCACTATCAGCATTGGTATTGCCATGCAGCCACAGGATGGCGATGTGTTGGATGCCTTGTTGGCTGTTGCCGATGAGCGCTTGTATGCCGCCAAAAATGCAGGCCGTAACCGTTTTTGTGCCGCCAGCAAACATCAGGGTGAGCTGGCCGTGGATGTGGATAAAGTTTGTCCAAAGCTGGATGAGGCCGTGGGTATGATCAAACACGGTAATCTGCATCGGCTGATACCGCATATTCCCACATTGCTGGAGGAGCTGATTCCCCTGTTTGAGTTGGTTAACGAAGAGTCGCCAGCACGCATTGATGTGGATCAGGTGCGCGCGGCAATTGCTGAGTTGAAAGCCAAAGATGGACATTAATACGACCTAATTCGCATCCATTTTTTCCCACACCAGAATATTATTATGCGCAGGCATCACATGTGTCGCAATACGTGAAAGGCCAGCGTTTTCCGCCAGTTTATCCAGGTCACCTTGATCCCGGATGCCGCTTTTGGGGTTGTGTGATTTTAACCACTGTTCAAAACGGGCATTGCTTTCCGAAGTGAATTGCCCATTGATATTGAATGGCCCATAAAGGCAAAAGCGTCCACCGCAGGACAATACCTGACCGATGCCCGCAAACATTTTTATCACCTCCGGCCAGCCCATGATGTGTACGGTATTGGCGCTGAACACAGCATCGAAAATCATGTTTGGCCAGTGGTCTGTTGTGACGTTCAGGTTTAATGGAGGGTACACATTGTCTGGACCTTCGTCGCTGATCCAGGCGTGGATGCCGGGATGGTGTTTATCCACATCGCTGGTCTGCCAGATGAGATGGGGCAGTGCGCGGGCAAAAAACACCGCGTGCTGGCCAGTGCCGCTGCCGATTTCCAGTACGCGGTGCATTGCAGCAAATTCTTGCAGTAACACTTCAAGAATAGCGTGCTGGTTTTGCACGCAGGATTCAGAGAAAGGTTTCAAGATGATTTTCCCGGTGTGTTATCAGGTGGCGTTTGGTTTGACGTAGATCTTAACCCAAGGTTAACTGTTGAGTGAACGCCCGCCATCCACCGTAATTACCTGCCCGCTGGTGTAGTCAGCATCACGAATCAAAAACAGTGCGGCGCGGGCGATATCTTCGGGATTACCCTGGCGTTTGAGAAAGGTACGGGAAACGATGCGTTGCTGGGTCACTTCATCAATTTTGCGTTCCGGCCATAAAATGGCACCGGGGGCGATAGCGTTAACACGTACCTCGGGACCCATTTCGCAGGCCAGTGACTTGGTGAGCATAACCAGACCGGCTTTGGCGATACTGTACACGGGAAAGCGTTTCAGTGGCCGGTCGGCATGAATATCGGCGATGTTGATAATGCAGCCGCGCTGTTCCTTGAGGTGTGGTGCAGCGGCCTGGGATAAAAAAAACGGTGCCTTGAGGTTGGTGCCGACGAGGTCGTCCCATTCTGTTTCGGTGATTTTTCCCAGCTGGGTGGGGTAAAAACTGGAGGCATTGTTGATCAGCACATCGAGTCGCCCCCAGGTGGCCAGTGCATCGGCGACCACCGCAGGCAGGGCGGCCTGATCCAGCAGGTCGGCACGTACCAGCACCACGGAATCATTGCGCAGCGCATTGAGTTCATTTTGCAAGGTGTGGGCGGCATTGCGCGAATCCCGATAATGCAGCACCAGCCGCGCGCCTTCGGCGTGCAGGGTGCGGGCGATAACGGCACCGATGCGATGCACGCCACCGGTAATCAGGATGACACGGTCCTGCAATGGACCTGCGCTCTCGCTACTGGCTTCTGTGGTATCATTCAAGGTGAGTTTTCCTGTATTCAGGTAATGTGCTTATCCATAAAACGCACACTCTAACTCACTCTGTATCCATTGCCCAACCACCGCCTGTGACAGACCTGATTTAACACCATGCCGACATCATCCACTCTCTTTTTGCGTCCGGGTATCGCTTCAGCAAATGCGCTGTCGCAGTTGCCAGCGCCTGATGCTGCCGCACAGGCTCATAGCGAAAAACTGATTGCATTGATTGCTGATGAGATTGTTGCTGCCGGAGGGCGGATCAGTTTCGCTCGTTACATGGAGTTGGCGCTGTTTGCGCCAGGCAAGGGGTATTATTCGGCGGGCGCACGTAAGTTTGGTGAGCGGGGTGATTTTGTTACTGCACCGGAGATTTCACCGCTGTTTTCCCGCGCCCTGGCGCAACAACTGGCTGAGGTGCTGGGTACCTTTGACGAAACAGGTGACGTGCTGGAGGCAGGAGGGGGGAGTGGCGTTATGGCAGCGGATATGCTGGCCGAGCTGGAAACCCTGGATGCATTGCCTGCGCACTATTTTATTCTGGAACTGAGTGCAGACTTGCAGGAGCGTCAGCGTGAAATTCTTGCCACGCGGGTGCCGCATTTGCTGGAACGGGTGCATTGGTTGCACGAATTACCCGCACCCGGTTTTCGCGGGGTGGTGGTGGCCAATGAGCTGTTGGATGCATTACCCGTGCATTGTTTTGTCGCCCGCAAAAACGGTTTGCAGGAACGTTGTGTGAGTTTTGCAGAGGGTCGTTTTCAATGGGTAAACAATGAAACAGATGAGTTGTTGGTGCCGGAACATCTAACAGAAATCATGGCAACACTGCCGTCGGGTTACACATCGGAGATCAATTTTGCAGCCACAGGCTGGATACAATCCATTGCCGGTTTGCTGGATGCCGGAGTGGTGTTGCTGATTGATTATGGCTATGCCGCTGCTGAGTATTATCATCCCCGGCGTGATGCGGGTACCTTGATGTGCCATTATCGGCATCGCGCCCATGATGATCCGTTTGTTTATCCCGGGTTACAGGACATTACCGCACATGTGGATTTCACCGCCATTGCAGAAGCGGCGGTATCCGCCGGGCTGGATGTACGTGGTTACAATACTCAGGGGCTTTTTCTGTTGGGTTGCGGCATCAGCGAACTGGCACAGCCCTTTGAAGAATTGGATGAGCGACGGCACATTTTACAGGCTCAACAATTGCGCATGCTGACATTGCCTGCCGAAATGGGGGAACGCTTTAAAGTGATTGCTTTGGCAAAAAACTATCATCAGCCACTGCGCGGTTTTGTCATGCAGGATTTGCGTCATCAGCTTTAAACCCGGGTTAAATGTAAATTAAGGGCTGAATGTAAGCCAATGATTTTATTTGCCTGGGTATTTTCAGCGTTTAATTCACATTTAAATGGAAAAAACATCGGAATTTTTAATGAATCATAAATTACAACAAACCCAGGATATGCTCGCTAGACATCATCGGGATGGCGACGTTTTTGTACAACTGATGAAGGACACTTATTCCGGGCGTTTTAACGAGGATTTCTGGGCATTGTGGGGTACGCACGTAGCGCCAGTGCTGAGTGAATCACCGGTAATCCTGGATCTGGGCACCGGCCCGGGAACTTTCTTGCGCGACGTACACGAACGGTACCCGAAGGTCCGTGCCATCGGCGTGGAGTGTGCAGGGTACATGCTGGAGGCTGCCAGCGATTTGCCGGAGGGTTGTGAGATTATGACCGCCGATTTACACGACCCCCATTTACCATTGGCTGATAACAGTGTTGATGCAGTGGTGGCCTCTGTCGTGTTGCATGAAATGCATCAGCCAGTGCGCACTTTTCAGGAGATGCAACGCTGTCTGAAACCCGCCGGTATTTTTTATGTGATGGACTGGGTGCGGGCACCGCTGGCGCAATATCTGGCAGACAGCGAATTGGCTGTATTTGACCGGCAGACCTCTGACGAGGAACTGGAAGACCTGTTTATCCATTTTATTGAACATAATCGTTTCAGCGTTGATGACCTGGCCTTCATGCTGGAAAGCACGGGCTTCCGCGTGCTGGAAAAAACACTGCTGAAGGAAGGGCGCATGGCACGCCTTGTCGCGGAGAAAAAATAAACCGCTATGGATGCATTGCATGCTGTTTTTCTTGCGCTGATACAAGGGCTTTCTGAATTCCTGCCGGTTTCCAGTTCTGCACACCTTATTTTATTGCCGCGTTTGCTGGGCTGGCCGGATCAGGGGCTGGCCTTTGATGTTGCCGTACACGTTGGTACATTGAGCGCGGTCGTATTGTATTTTCGTCGCGAGCTGGTACCCATGACGCAGGACTGGGTGCAGTCAGTGCTGACCCGCAAGCAAACTGCAAATAGTCGGCTGGCCTGGGCGGTATTATGGGGTACCGTTCCGGTCGGACTGGCGGGCTTGCTGTTAAAAGGGTTTATTGAAAATAATTTGCGCTCGGAACTGATCATCGCTGCGGCAACCATAGGCTTTGCTTTATTGCTGTGGTGGGCGGATAGCAAAGGCCGGGGGCAGCGTGATGAATACAGCCTGCGTATCAGTGATATTGCTATTATTGGTGTTGCCCAGGCACTGGCATTGATTCCGGGTACTTCACGTTCCGGTGCGACAATGACGGCGGGATTAATGCTGGGGTTGTCGCGTGAGGCGGCGGCACGCTTTTCATTTTTGTTGTCGATTCCGGTGATTACCCTGGCCGGAGGGTTGTTGACACTGGATTTGATCCAGGATCCCGGCCTGGTGGATTGGCGGGCCATGATTATCGGTGTGATGACCTCGGCGATTACCGCCTACTTGTGCATACACTTTTTTCTGAAATTGCTGGAGCGCATTGGCATGTTACCTTTTGTGATTTATCGTTTACTGCTGGGGGGGGGGTTGATTTATTTATTTGCCTGAGCCTGTTTAATGAGCCCCCATGCCAGCAGGCCCAGGCCCAGTAAAGACAATGTGCCCTGATAGTAAGGGTAAAATTCAAAGTCGCTGAAACCCAGGCCATAAAAGGCCACAAAACCTACCCAGGTCGCGCCGGAGCAGTGTTCGATGGCCGTCATATAGGTGAAGGCGGTTACCAGTAGCACAACACCCAGCAGGCCACGCATCAGACCGGTATTGTGTTGCACTGTTTGTCGGGCGCGGCTGATCAGTCGTCCGCCAAGCAGGGCGGCGAACAGATAAACGACGAGAGTGATGCTGTCGTATTGCAGCGTCCATAAGTTCAGCCCGCTGCGCGGATCCTGATGGATAAATACAAACAGTGATTTGGTGACGATAAATTCCAGGGCGCGCAGTGGCTGCTCTTGCCAGATGAGCTGGAACATGGCGATGTCGGTACCGACAGGAAACAGCATGTGATTGACCATGCCACCATTAAGCAGGGTCATTACTGCCAGGCCAACGACAAAAAAACTGATAAACAGCAGTGTGCTCATTAACAGCCAGTGATTTGGTTTTTCTTGCGGGTGAATGATCAGGGTTTTATCCATAGTGGGAGTTTACCCGAACTGCGTGCGTTGCGTGTTATTCTGCGCAGGAATATTTTGTGAATGAACTCCGCAGATTGAAAAATGGCAATTTACGCAATAGGTGATATCCAGGGTTGTCACGACGAGCTGATGAGCCTGCTGGAATTGATTCATTTTGACCCGGCAGATGATCAGGTATGGTTTACCGGTGATCTGGTCAACCGTGGCCCGGCATCGTTACAGGTGCTGCGTACGGTGCGTGCGCTGGGCAATAGTGCGATAACGGTGCTGGGCAATCATGATCTGCATCTATTGGCTGTGGCTGAAGGCAGTAGATCCCCTCACAAAAATGATACGCTGGGTGATGTTCTTTCTGCCCCGGATCGTGATGAATTACTGATATGGTTACGCCAGCAACCGTTGATGCATCATGATCCGGCGCTGAATATCGCTCTGGTTCATGCGGGTCTGCCTCCGCAATGGGACCTGGTTATGGCGCAAGCCTGTGCAAAAGAAGTGGAAACCGTTTTGTGCAGTGATTATTACACGGCATTTTTTCGGCACATGTACGGCAATCAGCCCAATGTGTGGCGTGATGACCTGGCAGGCTGGGAGCGATTGCGTTTTATTGCCAACAGTTTTACACGGCTGCGTTATTGCGACACCACAGGGCATTTTGATTTTAAAGCTAAAGGTGAGCCGGGTACACAGCCTGAAGGTTACCTGCCGTGGTTTGAAATACCTTGGCGGCACAGCAAAGATGTGCGCATTGTCTTTGGGCACTGGTCCACGCTGGGTTTACGCCGGGCACCCAATATTGTCTCGCTGGATACCGGCTGTCTATGGGGCAATCAATTGACCGCCGTACGATTGGGCGGAAATGACGCCGTTTTTTGCGTAGAATGCTCAGGGTATCATCGTCCGGGAAATGAATAAAAACTTTTTCGTGGGACATATTTGTTTAAGCGGGCAACAAACAGGAATTTGAAATGAAAAATATATGCTTTCGTATGTTGGGCTTTGTTTTTTTGTCAACAATTATGATGACAGTACAAGCGGCACCACAGGCGAAAATCACTGAGCGTGGTTATTACAAATTTATTGATGAGGCTGAGCGGTTGACATCGCCGTTGATCTCTTCAGGTTATGCGAAGCGTGGTGAAGCTGAATTAGTGAAAGATACGCAGCGTATTCCTTTGGAAAAGGGACGTTTGTTTGGTTTTCATTTTCATATTTCCGGGATAGATAAAAATATTGGCATCATTCCCCTGGAGCTGGTTGTCGTGCATCCGGAGATGAAAAAATCAGATGGCAGTATCTCCACAGGGTATCGTTACAATGTCGATTTGAAACTCACTAGCGGCATGGTGGAAGACAAGATCGGTTATCATATTAGTGAAGATTATGAAATGGTGGAAGGTGACTGGCAGTTTGAATTTCTCTTCATGAATAAAACCCTGCTTAAACAAACGTTCACGACTTATTTACCGGAAAAATAATATGGATGATGATCTTAGACAGAATATGACGGCTTCCGAAACCTGGCTTCGCGGACTGTTTATGTTGTTGTTTGTTTTTTTACTGCTGGTGGCACGGGTGGTGACAGGCGCGGTGGTGGTGATCCAGTTTTTGTTTACGGTATTTACCGGGCAGTGCAATGACAACTTGCGTGAGTTTGGCGCGAGTCTGGCGATGTATGTTTATCAGGCATTATTGTTTGTGACCTATAATAGCGAGAGCAAGCCCTTCCCCTTTGCACCGTGGCCGTCGCGTGATAATACCGAGCTGGTGGTAGATACTATTGCGCAGCCTGTTGCCGAAACACCGGTGGATACACTGGGAACGGATGAACCCGATAAACATCCCCCTTCCTGAATGACCTTTTTTATTGAGCGGTTTAGTGGTGTTTGCAAATTACCGCGACACAAGTCTGCTCTCTTTTTATACAAAATCAGGTTATAATTCCTGCCTCAAATCACCGTAGTCATGGGCTGTTTCATATGCTGGCACCATTGGCTGCAATCTCTTTGGCAAATAATCAATCCATGCAGTCTGCTCCTGATATTTTTTCCTATCGCAAATTCTGGGCCCAGCGTTTTGGTCCGGCACCGCAATTGCCCATGTCTCGTGAAGAGATGGATACACTGGGCTGGGATTCGTGTGATGTGATTTTAGTGACAGGTGATGCTTATGTGGATCATCCCAGCTTCGGTATGGCGGTGATCGGCCGGGTGTTGGAAGCGCAGGGGTTTCGCGTAGGCATTATCGCTCAACCGGACTGGACCAATGCCAGCGATTTTCAAAGGCTGGGTCAGCCCAATCTGTTTTTTGGTATCACCGGTGGCAACATGGATTCCATGGTGAACCGGTATACCTCGGATCGCAAAAAACGCTCCAACGATGCTTACACTGCCAACGGTGAAGGCGGCAAGCGTCCCGACCGTTGCGTGGTGGTTTACAGCCAGCGCGCGCGTGAAGCCTACAAAGGCGTGCCCATTATTATTGGCGGTATCGAAGCCAGCCTGCGGCGCATCGCGCACTTTGATTACTGGTCGGAAAAGGTACGGCGTTCAGTGCTGCTGGATGCCAAGGCGGACCTGCTGGTATACGGTAATGCCGAACGACAGATCGTGGAAATTGCGCATCGCCTGTCGCAGCGGGAAGCCGTTGAAAATATCACCGATGTGCGTGGCACTGTGTTTGCCTGTCGTGACAACAATGGTCGTCCCGAACGCCTACCCAAAGACTGGGTGGTGCTTAATTCGACTGAGCTGGATAAGCCCGGTGTCATTGAAGTGCCCATTGATCCGTATCTTGCCACCGGGGCCGTAGTGAACCAGAGTACACCTTGTGTGAACGATGGAGAACCGGTCAATGAAAAAAACAAAAGTGTGGTGGTGACAATCACGCCTGCATCGAACACAACCAGCAAACGCCCGGCCGCAGATAAAACCCTGGTCTGTCTGCCTGATTATCATCATGTGCGTGAGGATCGCGTATTGTATGCGCATGCCTCGCGGGTGTTTCACAAAGAAACCAATCCCGGCAATGCGCGCGCGGTTTATCAGTCGCACGGTACGCGTGGCGTATGGATGAACCCACCCCCGATTCCTTTGCAAACCGAAGAACTGGACCGGGTGTTTGAGTTACCGTATACACGTAAGCCGCACACGGCCTATGGTAAAGCGAATATTCCTGCCTACGAAATGATTCGTTTTTCTGTGAACATAATGCGCGGCTGTTTTGGAGGGTGTACGTTCTGCTCCATCACGGAGCACGAAGGACGTATTATCCAGAGTCGTTCCGAAGATTCCATTATCCGTGAAGTGGAGGCGATTCGTGACAGCGTACCGGGTTTTACCGGTGTGATTTCCGATCTTGGCGGGCCCACCGCCAATATGTACCGGCTCATGTGCAAAGATCCCGAGATCGAAGCCAATTGCCGGCGTCCGTCCTGTGTGCATCCCGGGATTTGTAAAAACCTCGGCACTAATCATCAGCCGTTGATTCAGCTATATCGACGTGCGCGAAAATTATCGGGGATTAAAAAGATTTTGATTGCCTCCGGTTTGCGTTATGACCTTGCTGTGGAATCACCGGAGTACGTTAAGGAATTAGTGACGCATCATGTGGGTGGCTACTTAAAGATAGCTCCGGAGCATACTGAGAACGGGCCGTTGTCAAAAATGATGAAGCCTGGCATGGGCAGTTATGACCGCTTCAAAAAAATGTTCGATAAATACAGCAAGGCTGCGGGCAAGGAACAATACCTTATTCCCTATTTTATTTCTGCCCACCCTGGTACCACGGACGAAGACATGATGAATCTTGCCATTTGGTTGAAGACCAACGGTTTTCGTGCAGACCAGGTACAAAACTTCCTGCCTTCACCCATGGCCACGGCCACGGCCATGTACCATTCCGGTAAAGACCCATTGCATAAGGTAGGCTCGCGCAGTGATGCAATGCCAGTCGCAAAAGGTGCTAATGCCCGGCGTTTACACAAAGCTTTTTTGCGTTATCACGATGCCAACAACTGGCCTTTGTTACGCAAGGCATTAAAACGCATGGGGCGTGCAGACTTGATTGGTAATGGTAAGCGGCATTTGATTCCAGTGTGGCAGCCGAGGGGAACAGGTGATGATGCCGGAGGGCAGGGAGCAGGAAAAACCTTTCGTACTCAACATACGGGGTTGCCGAAAAACCCCAACGCGATAAAAACAAAGCCTGCGCGAGCTAAATCGTTAAAAAAAGGCCGGTTAAAAAAGCGATAATTGCTTTGGGTGTTTTTAGTCAACAGTGTCTTGCCGACATTTTTTACAATAAACTTTACCTAAACGAACATGATATTGTACGCGCTCGCCTACCAGTATTTCCTGCTGGCAACTATCACAAAGCGTTGCGTCATCCATGACCATTTCATCAAAACCCTCGACTGGCAGCTCTTTGCCAAAAGCTACTTTTTTCCAGGGTTTGTATTTGACAATATCTTTTCGATATATTTCTTCTATGGCGCGAAGCCGTCTCACCAGATGTTCCGGTACTCCGAAACGCCTTAGGCTTGACTCCATTAATGTTTCACGATGATCAAGCAGTTCATCAGAAATCACCATCCAGTGATGGGCATTACGTGGGCGCTCACCAAAATAAACATCCTCACCCGTTAGCACCTGGCACATAAAGTTATATTGCTTTTCAATCAGGCGTTGTTTGGTGGCGCCTTCAAAAAAAGGCGACAGCAATGGATCATCGTATACATGGTCATAAAAATCGATCAATACTTTTGATAAAAGGCGACCTTCATCGAGTCCTTTCCAAAGCTCAAGATCGGGATCAGGATAGTTGCGGAGTTCCGCACAACGAATGCGTTCCGCTGTATTGGCATCTGTATCATGTAGACTGGCGTCATTAACACTGGCCCAGTCCCAGAATGGGTCGGCGTGAATTTCCTGCGGGTTAGCACCTGCCGTCTGAGCGGCTTGTTGCATGTCTTCCACCATTTTTGGGTGGCCGCATAAGTACATTCGCCATCCTTCCAGGTCTGTATGCTCTGCCAGGGCGATATCATTGGCGCGCCCAGCCCGATAGTTTCCCGGGGCCGCATGCCCTGAAACACACGAGACAGGATAAAAATTATCATGCTGTTTAGACAGTTGTTCCAAAATGGGCTGTAAATATAAACCGTATGGATGTCGGCTGCCATGATACAGATGAATGGGGCCGGTATGCCCGTTGGAAAGCGCATCACGTACAATGCCCAGCAATGGGGATAAACCTGTTCCGGTACCGATTAATAGTAATGGCTGGTGTTGTTCACCAGGTACATAATAATTGCTGCCCAGGGCTCCCTGAAACTCAAACTCATCATTTTCTGATAGTTCATCAAAAATCCAGTTACTCACGACACCATTGGGTACACGCTTGACATGGATTTCCAGAAAATAATCTTCCTGCGGCACACTGGATAATGAGTAGCTTCGCATTTCACCTTGTTGGTTACGGATATTAATGAACTGTCCGGGGTGATAATAAAGTTGTGTGGCAGGTTCCAGTAATAAGCGGCATACATCAGGTGCCAGTAATTCTTTTTTATAAACAACTGCCTGGTTAAATAAATCAGTATCCTGTGGCAGGGATATTTCCATGTTATTTTCGGGTATACATTTGCAGATTAGAAAATAATCTTTTTCTTTTAGTGTTTCCCGTAATCCTTTCTGGGCTTTTGGCGGTATAAGTCCATTCTCACAGCGCTGTAAACAAGTATGGCAGACACCATTTCCACACGAAAAAGGAACGGTGACCCCGTGGCGCATAAAAACCTGTAAAATGGTTTCGTTTTCACGGCACCGGTAGCTTTTTCCCTGGAAGTAAATTTTATTCATGTTTTTTTGATTAGTGTCAATGTTTTCAGCGTGACTGTGTATGACAGGGATTTTTATATAATTTTCTTTTGGGATATGGGTATTAACGGATTTTTTGGCAAGGTCTGCAATATTTTTAAAGCCTTTGCGCAGCACGATTTGTAATAGAAAATCAGAGTTGCAATCATACTCGCGACATACTTTTGGCCGGTTTTTCCAGTTACTGCAGCGGCCATTGTCACGATCAAAGTGGATGCAATAACCTTCTGAATCTTTATCGACGAAACCTTTGGGCGGAGTGTTGCCATTCGCAGGCTCCATTTCATCGGGCTGCAAACGTACCAGTTTCCGACAGCAAAAAGTAGCACAGCCCATACGCTGCCCTTCATCACAATTTACAAGGTGTGTGTTTTTGCAGTTATCCATTTTACCTCCCGTGATTTTTCGGGATAACTATTCAGTTAATCGATAAAAGCTTATTTATATGGCTGTTTAGTGATTGAGATTCAGGTATATATTGCCACCTGGCACTATTGGCTACTGACAGGGTTCTCCAATAAGATGCCAGTGAGTTTGTTGCATAACCAAGAACAAACTCACTGGCACACAATCTTTCTATTTTCAGATTCTACCTAAAGAGCTGCTTCAAGAGATGGCATGGACGAACGCGATTTCGTCAGAACCATACCGAGGTTGGCTGATTTTCGACAAACAAACGTCGCCACATGTTCTTCATTGCTTTTGGAACGTAAAAAAACGTGTAACAAATTGTCACTGTTAATAATAATTTCCTGAAAATAATGATGGTTGTCATTTTCCACTCCACGGGCTTTTTTGAACATGCTTTCAATCAGAGACACATTGGTTCCCTGAAAAAGATCTGCGGTAGCAGCGGCAACAACCTCCAGTACTTCCGTCGGGTGTGAGTCCACAGTCTTGGCGCTTAGTAGCATACCGGTGCTGAGGTCCACGAAACCTGCGGCGACACATTCCGGAATGGATGCGATGGCTGTTTGTAGGGCTTTATCTAATGACATTTTTTTCTCCTTGATAGTAAATGATATGCGGTTTATGACGACACAATATGCCGTCTGTTGCTTGTGCCGGAATTTGCTACCGCCAACGCAAATTCCTTCAAAAATTCTACCTGAGCATCTGATTGCACCCAGCGAGGCTCAATGCTGCGTGCGGTCTCCAGGGCATCCAGAGCGGTTTCACCTTCCCAGATCAATTGTGCAACCAGCATGGTGCCGGTACGTCCCATGCCAGCTTTGCAATGCATGGCGACAGCTTCGCCCTGTTCGGTCAATTCACCCACCTGCTCACAAAGCTTGAGGGCAGCTTCAATCGTTGGTACTCCCATATCCTTAATTGGAAATGCAATTCCTTTGATATCGTATTCGGCCAGTATAGCCGGATCAATTGGTTGCGTTGTCAGGGAAACCAGCACGCTGATCCCCACTCGCTGTAGCGCAGTAAGATCATAATCCAGTTCGATTAATAATCCGGGGCGGGGTGTACCGGCCAGGTCACCTTTTCTAAGCCAAAGAAAATTGCGTGGGCCAAAGGCATCGCTTTTGTATTTTCGGGCCTCCTCGGGCACTTTAGGACGAACCGTTTTTAGCGGCGCATCTGTTGTGTTAATGATTTCTGTTGCGGGGTCATTTAGGTGCTCATCAGGTGTGTCCGGTGCGGATACACAACAAGAACCACTGCGCACAAAATCTCTGGCAGCCTGCGATTGCGGTGCTGTAAAAAAATCGGCGGTGGGTTGTATTTCATGAACCCAGCCACCAGCCAACAATGCAGTTTGTCCGCCTAATTTAATGGCTTGTTTTTGATTATGTACCACCACCAGCACAGCGCGGCGCTCGGCTTCCATAAGCAGATAATCCAACAGGCGATGAGTTTCTGCTTCATCCAGTCCGGCAGTGGGTTCGTCTACAAAAAGTAATTTGGGGTTGGCTGCCACAGTACGGGCAATGGCCAGGTGGCGTTGTACGGCCAGCGGGAAATCCACCGCATTGTCATTGAGGCGGTCAACTAATTCAGTCAGACCTGCCTTGCTCAACAGGCGTTGTGCCACATCCCGTTGCTGCGAGATATTCAGCGTATGGCGTTCGGGCATGTCATTAACAATATTTTCACGGATGCTGGCCATGATGAGCTTGGTTTTCTGTGCCACCAGTGCGGGTGACTCAGACTTTCCCAGGGGCATGCCGACATATTTGGCTTTGCCCCAGGTGCGTAGAGAAGGATTGGCATTGTTGAGGCCGGACAGTGTTCGCAGCAGGGTGGATTTTCCGGTGCCGGCCGGGCCCAGCAACACGGTCATTCCCTGTTCGGGAATATCCAGGTCAATACCGTTAAGAATAATTTTGTCACCAAAAGCGACACCATATTCCCGCAAAGATAGAATTGATTCGCTCACGCGGCTTCTCCAGTCAAACCAGGATCCAGAGAATAAAGCAGAGCCTGAACCAGCATCATGACATCATCATGCTGACGGGCATCCACTTCGAACACAGGCACATTCATATCCAGTTTTGTCAGGGTTGCCTGGTAGTCTTCAAGCTTTAATCCTTTGCGCAATTCCATTCTTGTAATGCCAATGGCCACAGCATTATTTTGAGTAAACTCGTTAAAGGCGCTGACAAAGGCCTTTAAGTCATCCAGCGGGGCGGGGTTGGCATCGTCCAGCATAATAATCACACCAAGACTGCCATCGGTGAGCAAGTCCCACATAAAGTTGAAGCGCTCTTGCCCCGGGGTACCATAAAGATGCAGTGTCTCTCCATTGTCCAGTCGCATACTGCCGTAATCCATTGCCACCGTGGTCAATTCCTTTTTGTTTTTTGTTTCATCTGTTGCAGTCTGTTCTGTGGAAAATGGCGCAATATCACTAATTGCAGTAATTGCGGTTGTTTTGCCTGCGCCGACGGGGCCGGTAAAAATAATTTTGTACTGACCAATCATAATTAATTCCTGTTTTTCAGGTTATCATCAAGTTACTGTTATTTGCTGATATGACGTAAAATAGAGGCCAATAGTCCACGTCTCGTGGGTTTGTCTTTCATGACTTCTTTGGGGGCAATCAGCGAGTCTGCCTGGCGTGTTGCGACCCCTGTTAAACCTGTTGTCGTTGCTGCGCTATAAAATGAATACACATAGGCTTGATCAATATCCAGACTTTGAGCAATGTTATCCAGTGTGCGCGGGTTTCCTGCCCATAAAGAGGCAATGCGCATACCATATGGTGTATGCGGAAGACGAGGAAAATTAGGCCAGGATTGCAAATAATACGGCATAGATAAATCAGTACCTTCCGGCACACGACCGCGTGCTGTACGCAAAGCCAGGTCCCATACAAAGTGATTAATGGACATGGATCTCAGGCCGTCGGTTTCATCTGCGGGTAATTCTTTTTTGCCAGTATTGCAAACACGATTGATTTCTATTGTAAACTCCTCGCTCAATGTTGCCACGCCCAGATTTTTTAGCTGACTGTCAGTTAAATCACTGTACACACGATCCTGATCAGGTAGCAGGATGAGTCGGCGATTTCGCCAACACTGTACATAGAGAATACATTGTTGCCCAACACTTTTTTTAAGGCTGGAGAGAATGCGTCCCAATAGATAATTTTCCGGATTATAATAAAGTTCAGACTCACCCTGTATACCGGTTTGTTGTATCGATTTCAAGTTAATACTTGTTGTCTTGAACTGTGTGTCCAATGCGTGGGCTGCCGCGTTAATTCCTGTTGTATTAGTATCCGGTTTTGTTGATGTTTCTGAATGATCATCAGAGGCTGGAGGGTTTTCTGAATCAATGTTGCTGATGGTTTTTGTGCTTAGTGGTAATCCTGTTACCAGGTCAAAAATAGACTCCCACAACAAATCCAGCTTGGCGGGTTTGGCGACATAAGTAGCCCCCTTAATTTCTGTGAGGGATTCTGACATGACAATCGCGGGCAGACCGGGATGTTGTTGTTGATATTTTTCCCAGGCACCGGTCTTGCCATCCAGGTCAACAATACCCAGATGTGCGTCCTCATTTTGTTGTGCAAATTCGCAACGCCCTTTGAAGATAATTTTAAAAATGGTATCCATCCTGGAAATAGACCGTTCATCCATGCCGACGAGAATAACTTTTATAGGTGAGTGTACTTCTGTTTTCACGAGTTTTGCTACCTCCTGTTTGTTGTTTGTTACGCAGCCGAATGCGGTTTATAAAACAGGATATGCGGGGCGCTGTTTTTGTGTCTCTACCCAGGCACCACGTTCCTCACTCATATCAAGCGTAATACCCACCATTTCTTTCAGAAGCGGCATCGGGTAAAAATGCGAAAACTTTAGTGATGACGTGTCATTTGAAATATAAATTTACGATAAGTGGTGGTGATCCTATCGTTTTTTGATATAAATGGTGGGGTGGTTGGAGGCGATGATTGTCTGGGAGGTGAGCAAAAAACAATGTGTTCAGGTTTTGTCAAAACAAAATAAAAACATTCCAACAGGCTGAATATATTGGATATTTATCGGGGCAGGCAAGATTTTTTTTGAACTATGGCCGATGTGCTTGCGCAAGATAATCATTGCTGCGCATTTCCAGCAACCGGCTGACTGTGCGTTGAAAATCAAAGATATAGCGGCGACCCTGATACAGGTGTGTGGGCTCATTATCGGCGGTGATCAGCAGTTTGACGCGCCGGTCATAAAACTCGTCCACCATGTCGATAAACCGATAAGCCCACTCTTCTTCATTTTCACCCATGTCAGGTACGCTGGAAACAAGTATGGTATGAAACTGTTGCGCTAGTTCAATATAGTCAGCACTGGCGCGCGGGCCATGACAGAGCTGATAAAAATCAAACCAGGCGATATCGTCAGTACGACGATGGCAGGCAATTTGGCGGTGATTGATGTGTAATGGAATATCAATTAATACAGTGCCGGAGGCGAGTTCGTTAAAGCGCTGTTCTATAGCGCGTTCACTGGCGGTGTTGAGCGGTGAAAACCAGGTGGGGGTCTGTTTGCATTTGTGCCGGCGGTGGTCAGTGTTGCCGGTTAACTCAATGACTTCAGTATTGGTTTCAATGAGTGTAATGGCGGGCAGAAAATGCTCGCGTTGCAGGCCATTTTTGTACAATTCCGTCGGCGCAAGATTAGAGGTGAATACCAGTGTTATGCCCTGGTCGCTGAATGCGCCGAGCAGGCGATAAAGTATCATCGCATCAGTGATATCTTCCACATAAAATTCGTCGAGACACAATACACGCGCTCGTTGTGCAAAGTGTCTGGCAACGATGAGCAGAGGGTCACGCTGCCCCGCCAATTGCGCGAGTTCACCATGAATTTCCCGCATGAAATGACGAAAGTGCAAGCGTAGCTTTTGATCAAAGGGCAGGGTATTAAAAAACAGGTCCATGAGCCAGGTTTTTCCCCGACCGACACCACCCCACAGGTATAACCCGCAGGGTGGTACGTTATGCTTGGCGAATTTTTTGCGTAACCGCGTTGCCCAGCTTGGTTGCCTGGGTTGTTGCAGGTGTGTGGATAATATCTGAAACTGTTTCAGCGCCACGAGTTGGGCCGGGTCAGGCCGAAAATGCTCATTATGCAGGGCGTGCTGGTAGTGTGCGCTGAGGTCCATGTGTGAAAGTCTATATTTATTGATAAAAGAATAGCGGCCAGTATTCTTGCTGGCTTTATTGGCACAGTGTTCGGTATCATGTCGCACTATGCAAAATTTAATTAAAAAAACGGTTTGTTTGTGGGTGATGTTGCTGGCTATCTTGAGCCTAACGGCCTGTGACGATAAAAAACAGCAGGTAGCACCTTCAGGGGATTATGCTGTGTTAGAGACGTTGGCAGCAGCTTACCGTGAGGTTGGCGAGAAATACCCGGTACAGCCGCAGGCTATGCCACCCAAGGGGCGCAAGGAGTTTGTGAACAAGGTTTTTGCGCAAGCCGGTTATAGCTATTCGGCAACGTTAATTGCGATGGGGCAGGCGGCGGCTGGTCCCAGTAATAAAGAACAGCGTGATTTGGTGGAGTTGCTGTTGCTACCGGTAAAGGGGGTGTCAAATGAAGTACGGGCCGACCTGTACACTGATGATGAACTGGTGGCGATGCAACGTTTGCAGATACATTTTCGGTAGAGATGTTGTGTAGACTTGCACCGGGTTGCTCGTTGCATTATTCCTGCGGTGATTTAGTGTTTCACAGCCCTTATAAGCCCAATTGAGCCGCTTGGTTGCAGCAATTGTGTGGTTCTGACGGTATCAAATTTCCAGTTCGCTGCTGATTTCAGATAGCATGTAGCGGGCCATTGCCAGGTTGCCCCGCGTTTTGTCGAGTATAAGATAGACGAATAGCCCATCTTTTTGAGGTAAAAGTCGAATCAAGTGGTATTGTGTGCCGAGGGTGATCAGAATGTCTTCAAGGCTATCTTTCAGCCCCAGATTTTTCATCGTCGTACGTTTCGCACGCACTATTTCAGTGTTGCCAACGGCAGCCAGATTGAGGTTGAGTTTGGTGTCACCTCTTTCAGCGTCGAGCATCAGGCCACTATTACTATCAACGATACAAGCGCCTATGAACCCATCGAGTTTCCGGGTTTTTTTAAGGCTCTCTTTTAAACTTGCCATCATGGTTCTCCATTTTTAAGTGTATAGCTTTTAACCTGAAATCCTCAGTTGAATGGCCGGTCAACTGCGGCATTTGGGTTTAACGTGGTGAGCATGCATTTTCTATGCGGATGTCTTGATGTGCCGGTTTTTCCATAGCATGTATAAAACAGGAATTAATACCATAGAAACCAAAGGTGCGGTAATCATGCCACCTAGCATGGGGGCTGCAATACGTTGCATGACTTCTGAACCGGTTCCTGAGCCCATCATAATCGGTATTAAGCCTGCGATCACAACGGCAGCTGACATGGCTTTTGGTCTGACGCGCAAAACCGCGCCATCAATAATTGCTGCGCGCAGTTCCTGTCTGTTGCTGGGTTTGTGTTCTTTCATTGCCTGATCAAGATAGACCAGCATGATGACGCCAAATTCAGCTGCTACACCTGCCAATGCAATAAAACCGACACCAACAGCGACTGACAGGTTGTAATCCAGTGCATAGATTATCCAGACACCTCCCACCAGCGCCAGTGGTACAGTGCCCATTACCATGAAACATTCTGTAAAATTACGGAAGTTTAAATAGAGCAATAAAAATATAATCACTAATGTCAATGGAACGACGTAGGTCAGTTTTTCTTTTGCTCGTAACATGTATTCATATTGTCCAGACCAGCCCACCGAATAGCCTGCGGGCAATTTAATTTTTTCTGCAACTTGTTTTTGTGCATCTAATACATACCCACCCAAGTCCCGGTTTTGTATATCGACATATATCCATCCAATTCGTCGAGCATTCTCACTCTTGATCATCCCCGGCCCATCCACAATATTCACTTCAGCCACTTCATGTAAAGGAATTTGCGCTTTGCTTGGAGTGACTATCGGCAATTGTCGAAGTTTGGAAATGGAGTCACGTACGGCCTGAGGATAGCGTACATTGACGGGATAACGCTCCAGGCCTTCAACGGTTTGGGTGACATTTGCACCTCCTACGGCTTTGCTGATGACCTCTTGAATGTCAGCGATATTGAGTCCAAACCGGGCAGCAGCACGACGATTGATATTAATGTCGATATAACGGGCACCTGCCACGCGCTCTGAAAATACAGACAAGGTGCCAGGCACGTCCTTAATAACTTTTTCTATTTCCTGACCAATTTTTTGTATTTCCATCAGATCTGGCCCCGATACCTTTATACCCAGCGGTGTTTTGACGCCTGTAGAAATCATGTCTATCCGTGTTTTGATTGGCATTACCCATGAATTGGTCAACCCTGGAATGGAAACAGTTTTTTGCAGCTCCTGTTTGAGTTTCTCCATTGCCATGCCTTGACGCCATTCACTTTTTGGGCGCAGTTGAATCGTTGTTTCGATCATTGTCAGTGGCGCAGGGTCTGTTGCTGTTTCAGCGCGCCCAACTTTTCCGAATACCGTAGCAACTTCTGGAATGGTACGGATAAGTTTGTCGGTTAGCTGTAATAATTCACCCGCTTTACCAATCGATATACCTGTAAATGTTGTTGGCATATACAATAAATCACCTTCATCCAGTTCCGGCATGAACTCTGATCCTAATCGAGAAAGCGGATAAAGTATGGATGTAATTATAAGTATGCAGACTACAATGGTAATAACCGGGAAGCGTAATACATAATGGATGATTGGCATATATATTGCCACCAGCATCCGTCGTAGAATATTTTTTTCTTCAGGTAATATGCGACCACGAATAAAATAGCCCATGAGTACGGGCATTAACGTAATAGATAATCCGGCAGCTGCCGCCATGGCATAGGTTTTTGTAAAGGCAAGCGGGCTAAACAGCTTTCCCTCCTGCGCTTCTAATGTGAAAATGGGCAAAAAGCTGAGTGTAATAATGAGCAACGAGAAGAATAATGCGGGCCCTACTTCAGTTGCTGATCTGGATATTATCACCCATCTGTTTTTATCGGTAACACGCTCTTTTTCCATATGTTTATGGGCGTTTTCTATCATTACAATTGCGGCATCAACCATTGCCCCCACAGCAATTGCAATACCGCCCAGGGACATTATGTTTGCGTTTATGCCTTGCTTTTGCATGACGATAAAAGCAATTAAAATACCAATGGGTAAAATAATGATCGCGATAAATGCTGAGCGCAAATGAAATAAGAATACGACACAAACCAAGGCAATAATTAAAAATTCTTTGATAAGTTTGTCACGCAAATTGCCGACCGCATTTTCAATCAGAATGGAGCGGTCATAGGTTTCGATGATTTCTACGCCATCAGGCAGCCCCTTTTTTAATTGGTTGAGCTTTAATTTTACGGCCTCAATCGTATCTAATGCGTTTTCGCCCCAGCGCATCACGACAATTGCACCTACGACTTCACCTTCACCATTAAGCTCAGCAATACCGCGACGCATTTGTGGGCCCAGGCGAATGTCAGCGATATCGTTCAATAAAATAGGTATTCCTTTATCATTTATACTGACGGGAATTTGTTTAAGATCGTCTACGTTATTTAAATAGCCGCGCGCACGAATCATATATTCCGCTTCAGCCTGCTCGATAACCGAGCCACCAACTTCCTGGTTAGCGCGCCGTATTGCCCGATTGACTGTCTCTAATGGAATTCCATAGACTCGTAATTTGTCAGGGTCTAAAACAACCTGATATTGCTTGACCATTCCTCCGACTGTGGCTACTTCAGATACACCGGCAACGGTTTGCAGTTCATATTTTAAAAACCAATCCTGTAAGCTGCGTAGTTGTGAAAGGTCGTGATTTCCAGTGCGGTCCACTAATGCGTATTGATATATCCAGCCTACACCTGTGGCATCCGGGCCCAGTTGTGGTTTAGCCGTGTCCGGCAGGTTGCTGGCGACCTGGCTTAAGTATTCAAGTACGCGGGAGCGTGCCCAATAAATATCAGTACCATCTTCAAAAATGACATAAACGTAAGAATCACCAAAGAATGAAAACCCTCTCACTGCCACAGTTCCTGGTACGGACAGCATTGCGGTAGTAATCGGATAAGTTACCTGGTCTTCTACAACCTCAGGAGCCTGGCCGGGATAGGAGGTTTTTATAATAACCTGGAGGTCGGATAAATCAGGAATTGCATCAAGCGGCGTACGCAATAAAGAAAATATGCCCCAACCGATTAATAACAGGGTTAATAGTATGACCAATGGCCGGTTTCTTATGGACCAGTTAATCGTATGCGCAATCATTTTTTATTTTTCATCACAAGCAATAATGAGGCGGTATGCAGAGTATGTCTTCTAATGTTAGGGGTAGGCTGAGTTGAAAGATGCAGATGAAAGTATGCTAAAAAAATAGCCCGGCTCATTTGCCGGGCTTTAATTAATCTAACCACCACTCATGCGCAATAAGCTGGCCCGTAAGCTGCTTTCCGAATCAATAAGAAACTGACTCGATACAACAACCTCATCACCTTCTGTCAGGCCATGTAGAATTTCGATTTTATTATTTGATTCGATACCGGCCTTTACGGTGACGGGTTTAAATTCCCCATCTCCCAACGCAATGATAACCCGGTCACCCTCGCCGGTACGGATTAACGATTCACGCGGTATAATAAGCACTTTGCGTTTAGGCTTGGTGAAAATCTTTACATCTGCATACATGTTTGCTTTTAATAGTTCATCAGGGTTGTTAAACCGTAAGCGTACTTCCAGACTGCGTGTTTTAGGATCCAGAACCGGGTAAATATACTCGATAGTACCATCCCAGGTTTTTCCGGGCATAAAAGGTAATTCCGCTGTTGCACGGTCACCGATTTTTACCCAATCTGCCTGACTTTCAAAAATGTTGGCAATCAGCCATATGGTGGTCATATCAACCAGGCTGATAATAGACTCGGAAGGTTTGACAAACATACCTTCTCGTATATTTAATTCAGAGATTACACCGTTTTGCGGTGCATAGTAGTTTATCAGCGGGATGATTTTTCTTGATTTTTTGAGTGTTCCAATTTGTGATTTCGACATTCCTAATGCGATTAACCTGTCTTGTGAAGCATCTGCCAGGGAGTTGTTTTCCAGGTCCAAAGACTGCAATAGTTCTTCTTGTGCATTTACAAGCTTCGGGGAATAGATTTTGAAGAGCAAATCACCTTTCTTGACCCTTTCGCCTAATGTCTTGACTGCCAGATGTTCTACCCAGCCATCGGTGCGCAGATGCATATGGCTTATTTTGTTTTCATCGTATTTAACATTTCCCACGCTGTCGATATAGCGATATAAGGTTCTTCGTTTTACCTTGCGGGTATGGACACCAAGCATATTAATGAGGCGGGGGGAAATCGATATAACGCCTGCTTCACCACTGCTGTTATCAACGGCCACTAAATCCATTCCACAAACAGGGCAGGTTGCTTTTGGGTCATTACTTATTATGTCAGTATGCATGGGGCAGACATAAGTTGGGTCTGTATGTTTTTTAGCGTGATCCAGCGCACTTTCGCCGGGAACCTGAGTTAGCTCGGGTGTATTTGCGGATACAGGTGTATCGATTGGGTTGAGTGTGGTGACAGAGGCAACTGCATCAAAATCAATGCTTGATGAAGTATAGTAGCTTAAAGCAATAGTAGTCATAATAAGAAATGTGGCAAGTAATGCCTGTTTTTTCAATACAGATGCGAATTTATCAGCAGCAGGTTTAAAACGATAATCATAGTTATATCGGTAGTGGTATCGGTAGCGATAACTACAATTAAGCAGCCATGTTTTATAATGCTCTATTTTGTCTTTAAAACCAGTCTGGTTGTTATGTCTCATGCCCGATCCCCCCGGTCAGATAAAGCAAATTGACTTGTGTCTGTGCCGAATCAACAAATAATTGTATTGCTTGTAATTGAATATCCAGCTCCATTAATCTCGCGCGCATTAAAGTGTCAAATTCAGTGGCCTGGCTTCTATAGGCATTTAATGCCGCTTTGGCATTTTGGTTTGCCTGTGGTAATACGGTGTCTTTGTAGTGTTGCAGGCGTTCATTTAAACGTAGCCAGTTTGAATATTCAGCATCCAGCATGCGTTGTAAGTTTCTTTTTTGTTCTACAGTGGAATATTGGGCAGAGCTATAATCTTTTTCACGGGCAGTTACCCGTTTATCCTGTCGATTTGATGTAAACAAGGGGATGTCAACGATAAACATCAGTGACATAAGGTCTGCGCGTTGTTGGCCTGTGGGTGCTGTTTCTCGCATGCCAAAGCTCAAGTCAACCATCCACCGGGGGTAGTAGCGTGACTTGGCAACATTAATTCCCGCTTTGGCGGCATTTGCGCTGGCAATAGATGCCTGTATTGAAGGGTGTTTTTCGAGAGATAAAGCCAGGGTGTTACGGTCAGCAAGTTCTGGAATCGCAAGGGAGTTCAAGGATAATGGTCGATTGAACTGGTCTGCACCTACCCATTTTCCCAGCTCTGCCAGTGAATTTTCTTTCAGGGCTTTGATTTTAATAGCGCGATCTTTCAGCAAGCTTCGTTCAAGTTGCGCACGAACGACATTTTGTTGATTCCCCCGGCCTGACCGGTATTGGGATTTTGTTATTTTAACCAGCTGTGTAAATAATTCATCCGTTTTTTTGATGATATTACCGGTATGATGCTGTAAATAGACACCCAGCCAGGCTTGTCGTACATTACGTAATACTTCTTGTTTCTGGTTTATGGCTTTATGGCTTTTAGCTGCCCCCATCAGGTTCATCTGTTCCCTTTGCGAACCGAGAAGACCTTGCGGGGGAAATACCTGTTGTAAACCGATGACTTGTTGAGTCATCACTTCCTGGTCCAGTTTCAGTGTGTCTGTTGGTATATTTATGAGACCTAATTTCAATTTCGGGTCAGGCAGGCTGCTGACAGCAACCCCTTCCTTTTTTAATGCCGCTGACTCCAGACCAAATTTTTGGGTCAACAGGTCATTTTTTATGGCCAGACTTTCTGCTTCCTGTAGGGTTAGCGGATTATCATATTGAATATTACCGGGGGATAGGGTGCCCACGGCAAGAGTGACCTCTGAATTATTTTCTGACCCGCTTTCCCAGAATGGGGTGTTTTTTTCCGCAGCACATATTCCACTGGCATATAGCAGAAATAAGTAAAATATAAAATTTTGATATTTAGTAAACAACAACAGAATAACCTTTTTTTGTGTAAAGCGATATTTGATAAAGCTGCCTTTTTACCTTGTTAAGGTATAACCACTCAGTACATCTTCGGTTTTTCCCGATTGCGATGTTAAAAATACACATTGATGCTTGTGCATTTTCTTTGTTTTCGGAAAATGTCTCCCAGACAAAACAAAGGCGGTCTGGGTAGTTACATTTAGTCTTCAGATTAATAAAGCCACCCGCTAAAATTTTATTGCGTTCAATACATTAGTTACTATAAATATATTGATAGCCAATACCATACAAAACATCCGTTTCCAGTTGTGGTCCGTTCAGATCCTGATAAACAGGGAAACCAATTTCAGCACTTAGCATGTGATGCCGATTAATGTGACCGCTCATACCAAACAGCACGTCGATTCTTGACCCGCCACTTGCATCAGGATCAGCTGTTGGAGACATTTCTGGGTTGATATTCGGGTCCTGTCCATCAATTTTTCCCCAGTCCAGAATATTGATGCGGCTCGACAGCGTAAAGCCCGGATTGACGGAATATGTTCCCCAGGCAGTTACTTCCAGCTGGTCTCCCAGGGTGTAATTATTATTATTTTCGCCTATGCGAAATATATAAGTTGCCTGACCCCCAACATTCCATGTGCCAAGGCTTTTGTTATAGGTCACGGCTGGAACCAGATCGTATGTGCCTGAACCTAATTGCATTGAATAAGGTGCCTGGGTTGGTCCGTTTGTGGTTGACATGGCTCCACCAGTGTTCAAGTTTGTGCCACTCATTCTCATTGTGACTTTTTCGTTAATACTGCCAGTGGGGATATTCCACCCAAGGCTTGTAACCAGCTCATCGTTTATTTGATACATGACATCAATACGGGAGTCACCTATCCCACTGGTATTCATTGAACCGAACATATCGCCCATCGGCATACCATTCGACATTTGCATGTGCATTACCATATCCATTTCATTATCCAGGTAATGCAGCATGCCCATAATGCTGATTTTATCATCGATACCGTACATCACCATAAGCATGTGCATATCCATGGTCATTTTTGTTGGTGACATTCTGTAATCAAACCCGGGAGCTGGAGTCATTGACCCGGTACGTGCAGCTGAAATGCTATTACTGTTGATACTATCTGTTCCGTCTAATAAACCTTTCATATTCATACGCATAAACTTATATTCAAACATGAATCCATCAGCGCCGTGTTCATGATGGATATGCATTGAGGATGTCGCGGTGTCGTGCGTACTGTGTTCCGACATGTCATGGCCGGAGCCATGTTGGCTGTGATCCATTTCTTCAGCATGCACGGAAATGGAAAAGAAACTCAGAACAACAAAATAACAGGCGATTTTTTGAATGAAAATAGACATCGACACATCCTTTGTTCTTGAACATCCTTGTTCTTGAATAAAATCCCTTTTTTATTTTATTGAAAAATATTTGTGCAGAGTTGGCACTCTGGAATTAACGTGAAATTTAATTTTTTGTATTGGTTTCTGATGAATTTTCTGTTACTTCCATATCCATAATTGTAAGCACACCTTTATTATTTTCTTTAAGTGTAAATTTTATTTTACTGCCGATGCCAACATCATTCAGCATTGCAGGGTCTGCAACCTTAAAATCCATTTTCATCGCATCCATAAGACCTTTAATGGGGCCGTGCGATATGGTCAGTTTTTGTGATGAAAGCTTGATAGCATTTACAGTGCCCTCTGCTGTAAATTCTTTAGCTGTTGCAGCAAAACTGAAAGTGATAAACAAAAGTGTGGTGATCAGAAGAGATTTTCTTTTAACCATGGTGAAGCTCCTTTACGTTATACATTCTGATGTCCATCATGCATCGGGTATCCATACGCAATATCAGGTATCCATGCTGTGTCCCGTACTGCACCTGCTAGTAGAACACACCTTTTCATTCAAACACAATTATTGTTAGGTCGTCAAGACAGAGTTGTCGTATAAAAAGATGCAGGCGCAATTGAAAATTAAATAATGCATGGTAGAGATGTGGTTCGCTTTACGTTCAGCGTGCCTGATGATTTTGTATTTAAAAAAGCAGAAAGACATAGCAAGTTGTGCGGTATGGGCAGCATAAATCGAAAAAATAACAATACGGTCCGTTTGTATCATTCACTTTGCGGCAACGATAAGCAGATGATACAAGCAGAAAGTAAAAGCGTTAATTTTATTCATATTTTCGAACGAAAATCCGCATATAATGAACTTGGGCACAAGTTTGCACGTTTTTCTTTCATCATTATTTCAATACTGTTTTTTCCTGGCCTTTACCGGGTCAGTAGAATTACCCTGTGGCAAATTGTCGCCCCTGTTGTGTTAATCACACAGCCAAATTAAGTTGGTGATCATTTAATAAATGCAAGTAAGATTGGTGGTTTGTTTTTCTTTTTGCTGTTTTGAAAAATTCAGAATGATGGTTAACTTATTTTTCTAAACACATACGTTTTTGTTTATCCTGGGTTAATCCGTTAAAGGGTCTGTTCGGTGGTTCTGGGTGTTCGTTTGGCTATGCAAATAAACTACAGAAGTTTCAGTGCAGTGAATTATTATAGATTGGCCGACATGAAAATTTCTGTGCCGGAAAATATATTTGCGGTTATCAGGTTATCACGGACAGGAGCAAGTAGTTTTAGGCAAGCGGGTTTGAAACCGGGGATATGATAATTTTAACCATGACAACAACAGGGCGGGTGACAAATTTGCCATTCACCGCAATGAGCGCATTTTTATACGGGGATTGGATCATCCTGAAATCCGCAGTTGAACGGCCTGTAAAGTTAAAGTGCGTTGAATTCTGTGACTGGCAAGGCGCGATGAGGCGTCATTGCCCGCTATTGCGACGATGCGCAACGCGGCCAGATGCAAAAGGCAACGTGCTATACCGGTCGTAGCGACTCACTCAACCTGTGAATGCGCCAAAACCACTCAACAGGCTATTTGTCAAAATGTGCATACATCCTCGAAGCGGTCAACGGCGGAATTTAGGATAATAACTCGGGCTTGCCAAATAGGCGGTGCGGCCCATGGCGCTGCCTGTAACCTTGTCGTATTATTGCCGCCATTAAATTCCATCATCGAGTCTGCATGAATTCACAACACCGTTTTTTTGCTACGGCACCCAAGGGAATGGAAGGTTTGCTGGCTGATGAGCTGCGCCAGCTGGGCGCGGCCAATGTGGGTGAAACCCGTGCGGGTGTCGGTTTTCAGGGGGATCTCAGCCAGGCGTACCGGGTGTGCCTGTGGTCACGCATTGCCAATCGGGTGTTGATGCCGCTGACGAGTTTCCCTGCCGCCGATCCCGAGCAACTCTACGCCGGCGTATTCGCTATAGACTGGACTCAACATTTGGCGGTGAACGGCAGTTTGGTCGTGGATTTCAGTAGTGTGCGTTCGGAAATGACTCATACCCAGTTCGGCGCGCAAAAAGTCAAAGATGCTATCGTGGATCACTTTCGTCACGAAACTGGCGAGCGTCCTTCCGTGGATCGTGATACGCCGGATCTGCGCATTAATGTGTTCCTGTTTCGTGATAAAGCCACAGTGAATATCGATCTTTCCGGAGACAGCCTGCATCGTCGGGGTTATCGTCTTGAAGGGGCGGTGGCACCGCTGAAAGAAAATCTGGCTGCCGGTATTTTACAGCGTGCAGGCTGGGCGGAGATTGCCCGGCAGGGAGGAGGGATGGTGGACCCCATGTGCGGTTCCGGCACTCTGCCGATTGAAGCCGCGATGATTGCTGCGGATATTGCACCGGGTATTGACCGGCCCTATTGGGGTTTTTCCGGCTGGAAGGGGCATGACGCTGATCTTTGGGCTGCGCTGTTGGCTGATGCCCGCAAACGTCGCGACAAAGGTTTGGCAAAACTGCCAGTGATTCGCGGTTTTGATGCGAGTGGCCAGGCTATCGAAGCGGCACAGGATAATGCGGCCCATGCGGGGCTGGCTGATTATATCGTGTTTTCCCAGCGGGCCATCAGGGATTGCGCCGCTGCGCCGGAAGGCCCGGCAGGGTTGGTGGCCGTCAACCCGCCCTACGGAGAGAGGCTGGGCGAGCATGAAGAACTCAAATCGCTGTACAAAGCGTTGGGTGATTGCCTGAAGGCACAATACACCGGTTGGCGAGCGACGCTGATTACCAGCGATGCAGAGTTGGGTAAGTGTCTCGGTATTCGCGCACGACACATCAATGCGCTCTATAACGGTGCATTGGAATGCAAGTTGTTGCGCTTCGAGCTGGACGAACGCTGGTTCATGAAGGAGCGTGGCGATCGTGCTACCGAGCCGGGCGCACAGATGTTCGCCAACCGGTTGCGCAAAAACCTCAAGCAATTATCGCGCTGGCGCAAACAACAGTCCATCAGTTGTTATCGTGCTTATGATGCCGACATGCCGGAATACGCTTTTGCCATTGATGTCTATGAAACGGTGGCCTCGGCACAAAGTGCGCAGGACGCAGGGCGCTGGATTATCGTACAGGAGTATGCCGCACCGGGGTCTATTGATGTGCGCAAGGTACGTGTGCGCCGTGAACAGGTGTTGGCAGTGTTGCCACAAGTATTTGCGGTGCCTGAGATGCAGGTGGTGTTAAAAACCCGCGAGCGCCAGCGAGGTAGCAATCAATACCAAAAACAAAGCGAAACACGCCGTTTTCATGAGGTGCAGGAGGGACCATGCCGGTTGTGGGTGAATTTTGAAGACTATCTCGATACCGGGCTGTTTCTGGATCATCGCATTACCCGCAGTTTGTTGGGGGAGCTAGCGGTTGGCCGCTCGTTTCTGAATTTGTTTGCCTACACCGGGGTTGCCTCTGTACATGCCGCTCTGGGTGGCGCGAGTGCCACCACTACAGTGGACATGTCACGCACTTATCTTGATTGGGCTGCACGTAATATGGCGCTCAATGGTCTTCGTGGCGAAGCGCACCAGATGGTGCAAGAAGATTGTCTGTTATGGATCGACAAGGCGTTGCTGCGCGGTTTGCGTTTTGGTGTGATTTTTCTTGACCCGCCGACCTTTTCCAACTCCAAACGCATGGAAGAGAGTTTTGATATTCAGCGTGACCATGTGGCGTTGATCCAGAAAACAGCAGCGATGCTGGAGTCAGGCGGGGTATTGATTTTTTCCACTAATTTCCGGCGTTTTAAAATGGATATGCAGGGGCTGAAAGGACTGGATGTGGAGGACATGACGGCCAGCACTCTTCCAAAGGATTTTGAGCGCAATGCTAAAATTCACCGCTGTTGGAAAATCAGACAAGCATCAAAATGATTGTCGTAAAGAAGAATTAGATCTTTTCCGGGCTTGGGCTCGGATGGTAGACTTCGGTTCCCCCGCTGCTAAAATACATGTGTTTTTATACGGTGATTTTATTGGCGGTTTCATATATTTTTAACAACGTCTTTGGTGTTTGTATCAAATAAAACAAAGACAAAAAGTGAGGGTGTTCTCATGGGAGTTCTCGTAGGCCGCAAGGCGCCAGATTTTACAGCCCCTGCCGTACTTGGTGATGGCTCGATTGTTGATGAATTTAGCTTTTCCAGTGCCACCGCAGGCAAACCGGTGGTGGTATTTTTCTACCCGCTGGATTTTACTTTCGTTTGCCCTTCCGAGCTGATCGCTTTTGATCACCGCCTGGCTGAGTTTAAAAAACGGGGTGTGGAGGTGATCGGTGTTTCCATTGATTCTCATTTTACGCACAACGCCTGGCGTAATACCCCGATCAATAAGGGTGGCATTGGCCCTGTTGGTTACACGTTGGTTGCTGACATGACTCACGGCATTTGCAAAGCCTATGACGTGGAAACCCCTGATGGTGCAGTGGCCTTCCGCGGCTCTTTCCTGATCGACAAAGAAGGTGTAGTACGTCATCAGGTGGTCAATGATTTGCCGCTGGGTCGTAACATCGATGAAATGTTGCGCATGATTGATGCCCTGCAATTCCATGAAGAGCACGGAGAAGTTTGTCCTGCTAACTGGAAGGAAGGTGAAAAAGGCATGAAGGACACTCCGGACGGTGTGGCCGAATACCTGGCGGAGAATGCAGATAAACTGTAGGGCGGATTTCTGATTCCGTGTTTAAAGGCTGGTCTGATGACCGGCCTTTTTTTATGCCTTAATAAATTTAATTCCAGGTCGATAATTCTGCACACGAGCAATAATTTATGTGGGGCACGGACAGGACAGTTTTTGATTTTGTCGCGGTTTGTATATGCCGGAGTAGCCTGTAAAGCCCTGCGGATAAAGTATTGCGAAATTTTATGACCTGCTAAAGGAAGAGAAATTATTATGAGCAAAAGTTGCAATATTCTGGCGGTGGATGATGATGCCTTGAACCGGGGTGTTATCGAACGCATTGTCACCCGCAAAGGACACAAGGTGACATTAGCCAATGACGGTAAGGATGCCTTGCATAAAATCAGAAGAGGCACATTTGATCTGGTGTTGCTGGATGTCATGATGCCCGGAATTGACGGGCCCGGTGTGCTGCGGGAAATACGTAATCATTATTCCATGACCGACCTGCCTGTCATCATGGTTTCAGCATTGAATGATAGCGACAAGGTGGTTGAGTTGCTGGACCTGGGGGCCAATGACTATGTCACCAAGCCCATTGATGCAAAGGTGTTACAGGCGCGGATGGAAACACAATTAAGTGTTGTTTCCGCCAATAAAAAAGTGTTTGCATTATCGGAAGATGCCAAACGACGCAACAAATTGTTGTTAAATTTATTTGGCCGTTATGTCACTGAGGATGTGGTACGTAATCTGGTGTCTTCACCACAGGGCAGCAAAATTGGCAGTGAGCTTGAAGAAGTCACGTTGTTATTTGCCGATATTCGTGGCTTTTCCAGTGAGACTGAACATTTGAGTCCTGAGCAGGTGCTTACAGCGCTAAACAATTATTACGACGTGATGATTGATGTGGTTAATAAATTCAAAGGCACCATTGACAAGCTCATGGGTGATGAAATGCTGGTGACTTTTGGTGTACCAAAAAAACGCGATGGTGATGCTGAGCGCGCGCTGGCCTGTGCATTATCAATGCAGCTGGCTATGCACGAAGTCAATGAGCGTAATCGGGCGCAAAACCTGCCGGAATTTCAGTTAGGTATTGGCGTGAATACTGGCAAGGTCATGGTGGGAAATGTGGGGTCCGATAAGCATGCGAGTTTCAGTGTTGTTGGCAAGGAGGTGAATTTGACAGCTTCCATTGAAGCAGATGCAAAAGGGGGAGAAATCCTGATTTCAGAAGCGACTTTTACGGGCCGCGGGCTTCAAATCTGGACGGATGGTAAACGGGAACTGCATTCCAAAGGGTTTTCCCAGAGTGTTATGGTTTATCGTCTTACAGGGATGGGTGGGAAATATAAACTGAATTTGCATTCAGATGAAACCCGGGGGGGCAATTCGCCATCAGCATTGCCTGTCGGTGCGAATGCGAGTGTGTGATTTGTATTGTGCTTCTGTCAAAAACCGGTCAATGACCGGTTTTTTTATGTGCGTGTTTCAGGTCTTTTTTATCAGTCTGTTTTGCGGCAGGATACACAAAATCAAAAAGAGGTAGCCGCAATGCCGGAAGCGTTTAAAAATGTATTTAATTCATCCATGGTTCGTGGCATGGCAGCGCATTTTAAACAGCATTGGTCAGCATTTGACGACAAACGGTTTATTCGCACGGCAATAAAAAATCTACAGACGCTGGAGTTAAAAGCGCGTTCTCAGCAAATTACCCAGGCAATGATTCAATATCTGCCCGGTGATTATCAGCATGCGGGAGACATTATGCTGGCCAGTTTGTATCCGGTGGATGGTGGTGATATTGCCGGTCTCGGCGTCGAAAAAGAAGGTATTGGTGGATGGGCAATAATGCCGATGACCCACTATGTTGCCTTGCGAGGACAGGATGATTTTACATTATCGATGAATCTGCTAAAAGCAATGACCCAGCGTTTCAGTGCAGAGTTTGATATTCGTTTCTTTTTGCTGGCAGCGCAGGATGAGACCATGGCAGTGTTGCATGCATGGGCAAGTGATGAAAATTATCATGTCCGGCGGCTGGTGTCGGAAGGTACACGCCCGCGTTTGCCCTGGGCTATGTGTTTACCATCATTTGTGGAAAACCCTGCTCCGGTGATTGCTCTGTTGGAAAAGCTGAAAGATGATCCGGAAGAATACGTACGGCGTTCGGTAGCCAATAACCTGAATGACATTGGCAAAGATCATCCCGGTGTGGTGGCCGATATTGCTGCCCGCTGGATGAAAAATGCAAGTAAAAACCGGGCGCGACTGGTACGCCATGCCTGCCGCAGTCTGCTTAAGGCCGGGCATAAAAAAACACTGAAAGTATTGGGCTTTGGCCCACCCAGAATCCGCAGCGTCTCCCTACAGGTGTTAACGCCCAGGGTGGTTTTTGGTGACAAGTTGCAGTTTGAGTTGTCTCTGACATCCCAGGCAAAACAGGCGCAACAATTGATGGTGGATTATGTGGTGCATCATCAAAAGGCCAATGGCAGCACATCACCCAAGGTGTTTAAGTGGCGGTTAATCACATTGGAGCCGGGGGGTGTGCTGAATGGAATAAAAAATCACGCCATGAAAAAAATCACCACACGAGTGTATTATCCCGGTGCCCACAAAATAGAAATTGTGGTGAACGGCACTTCGGTGGCAATGGCGGATTTTCAGTTGATAATGCCTTGATTTAACAGTTCTTCACCTGATTTGGGCGGCATTTGAAAATAATAGCCTTGCTCTGCTAGTTGGCGCATGACATCGCTTACGTCTGCCTGGGCCAGTTGGCGCTGGGTGGATAGTTCCAGGCTGAGAACCAGCTCCAGGCATCCCAGCATGTCCAGCAGAGCTTGTGGCACACGGGAAAAATCATCTTCTTTTTCAATGTACAGATAATGGTCAGTTTTTTTGTTGCCTTTGTAAATGACGCACTGCATGGCGGCCTCCTGTGTATGTGGTCAAAATTATGGCGGAGAGTCTAGCGGAAAGATTGGTGCCAGTGCAGTAAATGTTTTGCTGCTACCTCTGTACAAAATTGTCGTGCTCGTCTATAGCTTAGGCAGAGTGGCGGGTAGGACGGAAGGAGGTTCTCATGGCAGTAGCAGCAACATTACGGGAGTATCTCAATCGTTGGGGTGTGGAGTATGAGGTGGTGCCTCATGCACATACCGGCAGCAGTCTGGAAACCGCAGAGGCGGCACATGTGCCTGGCGACAATTTGGCGAAATGTGTAATGACGGAAGACTACCGTGGTTATCTTATGGTAGTGGTGCCAGCCAGCCATGAGGTGGAGTTTTCCCTCCTGGATGAGCAGCTGGATCGTCGCCTGGAATTGGCCACCGAAGAGGAGCTGGCGGATATTTTTGTCGATTGTGAATTAGGCGCTATTCCACCGCTGGGCGAGGCCTATGGCATTGATGTTGCGGTGGATCGCCGCCTGGCCGAGTGCGATGATGTTTATTTTGAAGCGGGCGATCATGCCGAGCTGTTGCATCTGCGAGGTGAGGACTTTCGTGACCTGATGGCAGGCGCCGAACACGGTGATTACAGTCGGCATCTGTAGGACACCACCGGGCCTCCTGCGCGTTATTATCTTTGAGGGAGGCCGGGTATCAGCTGTTTTTTTCGCGTCGTGCGCGCACTGCGGCGGCGAGTTCGTGTAGCAGAGGTACACTGCTTTCCCAGTTGATGCAGGCATCGGTGATGCTCTGCCCGAACAGCATGTCCTGTCCCTCAGTGATATCCTGTCGGCCTTCCTGTAAATGGCTTTCGATCATTGCCCCTTTGATACGGGCATCGCCCGCAGCGATTTGTGCGGCTACATCCTGGCCCACTGCAATCTGGCGTTGGTGCTGTTTACTGCTGTTCGCATGGCTGAAATCAATCATTAAGCGTGGTGTCAGTCCACCATTTTGTATTTCCTGTGACGCTGTTTCCACGCTTTGTGCGTCATAATTGGGTTTGCCGCCGCCACGTAAAATAATGTGGCAATCTTTGTTGCCCGTGGTGGAAAAAATAGCAGAATGCCCGGCCTTGGTCAGTGATAAAAAGTAATGGGGCTGGCTGGCGGCATGTACCGCATCGATAGCGATTTTGAGGTTGCCGTTGGTGCCATTTTTGAAACCTACAGGGCAGGACAGGCCGGAGGCCAGCTCACGGTGGGCCTGACTTTCGGTAGTGCGAGCACCGATAGCTCCCCAGCTGATGAGGTCGGAAATATATTGCGGCGTAATCAAATCGAGGTACTCGGTGCCAGCGGGCACGCCCATATTATTGATGTCACACAATAATTGACGAGCCATGCTCAATCCCTGATTGATTTCAAAGCTGCCATTGAGGAGAGGATCGTTAATTAACCCTTTCCAGCCCACCGTGGTGCGTGGTTTCTCAAAATAGACACGCATGATAATCAGCAGGTCATCAGCCAGTTCCTCGCGCTGAGCTTTGAGGAGACCGGCATACTCCAGTGCGGCTTTAGGGTCGTGAATGGAGCAGGGGCCAATCACCACCAGCAGGCGATCATCCGATTCGTGCAAAATATTATGCACGGCCTGGCGAGCCTGGGCCGTGGTTTGCATGGCGGCCTCGGAAATTGGGTGTTCTGCAATGACTGTTTCCGGTGCCACCACTTTTTTGATGGCCTGGATGCGTAAATCGTCTGTTTTGTATTGTGTTGGCATAGCTCGCGTGATCATGAAATCGCTGTAAAGTGAGCGGCACATTGTCGCCTAAACCGTCCGCCTCGTCGAGTTTGTGATGCATTCGAGCTTCAGGCAGACTGCGGCAAGCCGATGAGCCGGGAGAGATGATGGCTTTTGATCAAACGAGGGATAAGAAATTACGGGGGGTACAGCCGATGATGAGCCTGTGCCTGTTGTTGGGTTTATTATTAAGCCTGCCTGCGGCAGCTTATCACCTGCCCAAATGGGAGTTCGGGTTGGGTGCGGGAGGATTGTATATCCCCGCCTATCGTGGTGCTGGCGACAGGAAAATCATCGGGTTGCCTGTGCCATACGTTGCTTATCGGGGAGAGCGCTTCAAAGTGGATGAAGACGGTATGCGCGGTGAATTACTGCAAAAAAAACGGATGCATCTGGATTTCAGCGTGGCGGGCAGCCTGCCAGTGTCCAGTGGCGGGGGTGCGCGTGAAGGCATGCCAGACCTGGATCCCATCGGTGAAATTGGTCCTTCCCTGAAGTTTTCTCTGGGACAGCAAGGTCATCGCCATCAGGGCTGGGAGCAGCAGTGGTGGTTGCGTATGCCGTTACGGGCAGCATTATCGCTGGGAGACCCGTTGATTGGCCATCGGGGCTGGGTATTTTCACCTTATCTGAACTGGGTGTGGATAAAGGGAGAGGCGCATGCACGTTGGCGCTGGAATTTGTCTGCCGGGCCTGTTTTTGCGAACCGTCAATATCACGATTATTTTTATACCGTGTCTGATCGTTATGCCGCCGCAGGCCGACCTGCCTATGCTGCAACGGCGGGGTACAGCGGTAGTCGGGTGACGCTGGGTCTGTCGATGAACGCCAAAAAGTGGTTTGTGGGTGGCTTTGTGCGTTATGACGATTTGCGCGGCGCAGTATTTGAGGACAGCCCTTTGGTGGAGACCCGTCACTATCTGGCCGTGGGGGTGGGAGTGTCGCGGGTATTTATGCAATCCGATGGACATGCTCCTCACTAAAAGTACCCCACCAAAAAATGTCACTTTGTCCGGGTTGTGTTGTCAGCTGTCACGAGATCATGCAGCGGAACCTGACCAGAACGCTATTTATGTAAAAAAACAGGACAATCCCTGTAACCCGTTTGTAGAAGGGCGGGTTATGGAGTACCATTTTACGGGAAAACGATAGGGTCGCTTATCAAATACCAGCGCTTGTTTTCCGGAAAGTATTTCCATTCGTGACGATGCTTCAGGCTGCGCTCACGTAAATCATCGGTATTGTAATAGTGCAAGGTAACTATTTGTTTCATGACCAGTTTTTGTTGGTCAAATCGTTGGTTGGATGATTCGTATTTGGTCACCCGGATATTTTCCATATTGGTGGGGATACTGACCTCCTGCTCTGTCTCCCGCTTGTGGTAGGAATAAGCAGCATCAAACTTGGCCCAGCGCACCGCTTTTTCATAACCGCGCAGGGTTTTGTTGAGATCGTCCATCATTTCGCCCTGAGTGGCACAGGCGCTGAGTAGCAAGGCCGCAAGGCTGAGTCCGGACCAGCTTAGGAAGGAGAGGGTTTGCTCCCGGCGTGTAGTCGGCATGTGTACGGTTTCCTTTTTGATGTCGTCACCAATAATGGCTCACTAAAAGTATCACGTTATTTTGGATTGTTCAGGGGGAGCATTCAAAATATACCTGAACCTGACGATAGTTTACGCAATGATTTTTTGCTTTTAATTGCCACTTCGAATAATAGCTTGTTAAAACGCGATGCGTATTTATCCCATTCAAATGCAACATGAACCTCATTGGTATGCGTTAATACCCGGGTTGGATGCCATGTGAATGAGTTAACGAATAAGGGGAATACAACATGTGTTATTTGATTCATATTGTGTGGTTTTGACGTTGTTCCGGCTGGTTTTCCCCTGAAGTAAAGAATTATTTAAGGATTGGTTAAGTTATATCGAGCATTAATTGGCAAGCAGTACCCGTGTGAGGGTTGGGGGCCATTTATGGGGATGAAAAAGTTGTATCAAAAAAATGATGTTAAGTTGAGTTTGTCAGCGTGTTTGCTATTAGTTGCGCTGGCGGGAGGGGTGGGCTGTGGTAATACTGAAAATAACAAACTGGCTGCACAGGTTCCGATACAATCTGTGACCATCAATGTGTCGAGTGCTTTGGTAACACCGACCTATACCCTGAACGGTGCCGCATTTGAGCAAAGTGAATACAATGATGGCAACTTTGTGTTGCGTAACACCACATCCACTGGTGACACGTTAGTGCTGGGTGCCAGCCATGACGCAGTGCCTGCGGCAGTGCGGGTCATACAGGATGCATACGATGTGCTGTTTCAGCATGAAACTGGCAATGGTGTGCCGCAAAATGTGGATACGCCTGTGCAGGTTGATGAGGTGGTTGATCGTAATCGCTCCTTGTCTGTTAATGTGCTTGCATGGGAAATAACCCCTTCGTTTGCACAAAATGCCAGCATTTTTCCTGTGAGCGAATATGATGACGGTGTGTTTTATTTGCAGCCTGACGCGGGTGGCGAACGTATTTTTATTGGTAACAGCCATACGGTCTCGCCTGATCCTGTGCAGGTCATGCAGGGCACCTATGATGTGATTTACTCACTGGAGACAGGAGGCGACCGAGTCCCGAATAATCAGGGCGCTGTTGTTATGTCAGGTGTATCTGTCAATGCAGATGGGCCGCTGGATGTGGATGTTGCCAGTGTGCGTTTTCAATTTGATGTCACGCTGGACGGAGGAGCTTTTCCCTCTGGTCAGTATCAGGCCGCACGATTTTTTTTGCGTAATATCAACACGGGAGACCGTGTAGAGCTGGGAATGAGTTTTGAGCTGCCAGTGACTCTGCTTGTGATTGAAGGTGTTTACGATGTTGTTTATCAACATGTTCAGGGCAGTGATCTGCCTGTTAATACCGATGCGGTTGTGGCAAGTAATGTCGTTATTGACAGCACAAATTCATCACAAAATATCGATATTCGCAGCGTGGCCATCACACCTGAATTCACCCTTGATGGTTTTGCTTTTCCACAGGATGAATACAATGACGCCAATTTTTATTTGCGAGCGGTCAATTATAACAATGATGTCATGTTTCTGGGGGCGAGCGAGGCTGTTTCCACAGCAGTGCGTGTGATCAGCAGTGATATGGATACGGACCCAGGCGGGAACGAATTATTGTTGGGGCCCTACGAGGTTTTATACCGGCATGAGTCAGGCGAAGGCGTGCCGCAAAATACTAATGCGGTCGTGCCAGGATGGGATAACATAGCGCTAAATAGCGATCAAACCCTGACGGTGCCAGTCACTTCGGTGAATGTTACTGGTCGTTTTACGCTCAATGGTAATTCTTTTCCTGGCGATATCAACAACAGCGTACAGTTTCTGTTGCGTGATGCCAGTAATGACAGTGACGAATTTTTGTTTGGTTTTAGTGATATCAGCAATGAGGCAGTGAAGCTTATACCGGGAACGTATCACGTCGTAATGGACCATCTTTATGGTGATGCCGTACCGCAGAATAAAATGCATGAAGTGGATTTTAATAACGTGTTTAGTGGAGACCAAATCCTGTTTGTGAATGTGCCAGCAGTACGTGTTAACCCTGGGTTTACTCTGGATGGCCAGGCTTTTCCGGCCAGCATTTACCAAAGTGCCACCTTTTATTTATATGATACTCGTACTGAAACACGTATTTTTCTGGGACGCAGTTACAGGAAGAATACGCCCGTGATGGTGATCAAAGAAGACCACGAAATAATCTACGAGCATATGAATGGTGACCGGGTGCCGCAGAACACGAATAATAATCTTGGGGCTATTGATTTATAGCTTTTGCGGGGCGCAAGAAGGTGTTTAAGAGCATGCGCGCCTCTTAATTCAGGGGGAGCTTTCAGTTATTGAAGAACTGAGGGTTTCTTGCGAGGGTGTTGCGACAGTTCATCCAGCATCTGGTCAATATCATCACTGCCGTCAATGAGTAATTTTAGAAATGACTCATGATGCGGGGTGTCGGCGGAACCAAATTGCAGGCCGATGCCATCATCCTTGCTATGAGCAATGGTGCAGCTAAAGGCGACACGCACCCAGCCTTCTTCTGCCTTGATGATGAGTTCAAGCTCACAGGGCTGACCGGGTTGCACGCCGGGCGGGGGAATGAGCAGGACGAAAGCACCGTCCAGGCTGATATCCGCAGTTTCGCCATAGAGTCGGCTACCATCTTCCAGTTTGATTTCCACAATAACGTCGAGGGGCAGGCGGGTGAATTTCCGATGGTCTGTCATGATTGTTCCGGGTACAGGTGTTAAAGGTGATAGTGGTGCGCGACTCACCTTGAGTCTAGCTTGCTTGTATCCGTTCGTCATCTTTGGTTCACGCCCTTGAACCTAAACTCCGCAGTTGAGCGGCCTGTAGAGTGCGTTGAATTTTTGTGGCTGGGGCAACGCGCTATACAGGTCGTAGCGACTTACTCAGCCCGTGAATGGGCCAAAACCACCAAACCAGCTATTTATCAAAATGTGAATACATCCGCGAAGCAGTCAGCTGCGGAATTTAGGTTGAATGAAAAAGGCGCATCAGCAATGATCTGACGCGCCTTTTTTTATGGATAAAAAATGTGTTGGGTGGCAGGCCTATTCGTTCCCCAACGCGATGAGTTCTTTGTAATAACCCTTAGCGCCTTTTTCCATGAAGTAGTATTTTTTGGCACCCGCTTTTTCCAGCGCATATTGCAGCCAGCGTACCTGTTTGCCGACTTCGTCATAAATAAGCAACGTACGATTTTGTTTGAGCGCCTTTTTGATGTAACGATCCAGCTTTTTTTGCTGGTCAAGGCTGGCCCAGCGCTCGATGCCCGGGTAAAAGCCTACGCCTGCACGCTGGAATTTGTCGCGTACGTCGATAATCATATATTTATGCTGGTCTATTGTGGCGCGATGACTGAAGTCATCCGGGCTGAGCAGGCGTTTTTTGAAGGTCGATTTGGGAATCAGATGAGCGAGGTTTACCGGGCTGTTGCCCAGCAAAATGGCTTCATCCGGGTAGGCTTTAGTCCAGTCAAAGATACCCGCATCAAAGGCATGCACATCATTGACGTTAACCTCCATGGCTTTTTTGGCCGAGATGTACGATTTCATGCAGGTGTGGCCATTGCAGTAAAAGACAATGGGTTTATTTGTGGTTGCGCGCAGTTTGACGATTTCGGCTTCAAAACTTTCGGCGGCTACGGGAATATTGATAGCTGTTTTGATGCGCAGGGTATCGAATTCCAGTTTGGAGCGGGCATCAACCACAACCACATCGTTGATTTTATTGTAGAGGTCTTCCAGTTCGATATAGGGAATTTTTTTGTATTTTGCCCGGCCTGGGAATTCGTCGTCGGCAAAGGCAGCAGAACCAAGCAGTAGGCTGGCGAGGGCAATAATGCTAGTCATGTTACGCATTTGAGGCTCCATTTGTCATGATCTCTGTGTTGCGATCATGTTGGTGTGACTAATATTCGTTCATGTGGACCTGGATGAATGTGTTACCAGAAGGCTTATCAGGAAATGCATCGCGTCTTTTATCTTATCGGCTAAAACCCGGAGTTGTTGATACCCTGCAAGCAGGCTCGCCCGGAAAGACCAAGAAATTTGTACATAACGTGTGCTTTTTGGCCAACTTGTTACCTCAGTTTAGCGCGTTGTTGAGCAAATTGCTTACTTTTTGCTCATCTCCGCCATTGTTGGTTTTCTCAGTACAATCACTGGTTCTGATCAGTGTTTATTTAGCGGCCATAGTTTTGATTCTTCTGGTACCGGTTGCTTTCACCCTTTATCCTGTGATCTCTTTCGTTAAGGTCTCTCATTAATAATGGCTGCGTTATTACAGGTCACCAATCTGGTCAAACATTTCGATGCTGTTGTCGCCGTTGATGGTGTTAGCCTTGCACTGCAACAAGGTACTTGCTTCGGCCTGTTGGGGCCCAATGGGGCGGGTAAAACCACCACTATTGAAATGCTGGAAGGCATCACTGAGCCCAGCAGTGGTGAAATCCACTACCGTGGCCAACGGGTGAATGCCGGGGCTGCGCGTGAGGCATTCCGCAACGATGCCGGTATCATGTTTCAATCCACCGCGTTGCAGGACTTTATTACCGTACGCGAGGCATTGGAGATGTTTGGCCGCCTCTATCCACGCACCATCGATAGCGACGAGTTGATCGAAATTTGTGCGTTGGATGAATTTCTTGACCGCGATACGCGCAAGCTTTCAGGTGGTCAGCGCCAGCGCTTGTTGTTGGCCATGGCCCTGGTTAACGATCCCCAGGTGGTTTTTCTCGATGAGCCCACCACGGGGCTTGACCCTCAAGCGCGGCGTAATTTGTGGGCATTGGTACAACGTATCAAGGCACAGGGTAAAACGGTGCTGTTGACCACTCATTACATGGAAGAAGCTTATGAACTCTGCGATGAAATTGCCATTATGGATCACGGCAGGATTATCGCCCACGGCTCCCCCAAGGCTTTGCTGGCAGAGCATTTTGATGAGGTTGTGTTGCAATTGCCACGTTCGGATATCCTTGGTCCCATTGAAAACCTGCCACTGAATTTGAAGGTACAAGACGATGTCGTGGAAATTCTTAGCGCTGATATCAATGCCGCAGTGCGGACTTTGCTCGCCCATGATGTTTCTTTGGCGGGTTTACAGATTCGTCCGCGCACCCTCGATGACCTGTTTTTAGCCCTCACTGGTGCGGCGTTGCGCACATGAACCTGCGTCGTTTTCTCACTGTATTGGCTGCCCGCAACCGGGAATTTATCCGCGACCGTTCGGCACTGGGCTGGAATATCCTTTTTCCGGTACTGATTGTGGCCGGTTTTGCCTTCGCCTTTTCCGGCAAGCCGCTGGATCAGTACAAGGTTGGTGTATATGCCGAAGCACCGCTACAGAAACTGGCAACCGTCAAAAAAGAGCACGCTTTTTTTCGCACCAGCTACATTCAGTTCATCCCGGTTGTCCGTTTGGACCCGGCCATTGTCAAGGTGGAGCGTCATCAGCTGGATATGCTGTTTGATCTTGATAATGGCCATTACTGGATCAACAGCGACTCCCCTAAAGGCTATATGCTGGAGCGGGTGTTGTATGGCGCGATGATTGTGGGTGCCGGTGGAGGGGATGCGCCAGTAGTTGTGGCATCGGGAGGGTATCAACGCCAAACCGTCAGTGGTCGCGAAATTCGTTATGTGGATTGGGTTATTCCCGGAATATTGGCGATGAATATGATGTTTAGTTCTTTGTTCGGTGTTGGCTATGTCATCGTGCGTTATCGCAAAAATGGTGTTCTCAGGCGTCTCCAGGCGACACCTCTTAGTGCGTTTGAGTTTCTCTCTGCGCAGGTCGTTTCACGCCTGTGGTTGATTATGGCTATTTCCATCATGGTCTACGTGGGTGCCAATCTGTTCATTGATTTCACCATGTTTGGCTCCTATTGGAATCTACTTCTGGTTTTCTCTCTTGGCGCAGTCAGCCTGATCAGTATGGGGCTGCTGGTGGCAGCGCGTATCCGCAGTGAAGAACTGGCGGGAGGCATTCTTAATCTTGTGAGTTGGCCTATGATGTTTCTCTCCGGAGTGTGGTTTTCGTTGGAAGGTGCCAATCCGCTGATGCAAAAGCTGTCACTGATTTTTCCGCTTACTCACATCATTGATGCGGCGCGAAGTATCATGATAGATGGAGCAGGTCTGGTGGACGTGAGCACACAACTGGTGGTGCTTACGGTAATGAGTGCGGTTTTTCTGTTGCTGGGTGCGGTGTTGTTTCGCTGGAAATGAGCCAATCAATCCCGTTCCACCTGACCCTGTCAAGGTTCGTAAGTGTTGCAATACCCGGCAACCATTGGGTTATTACTGATTAACAACACCTGGTTTAACCGATATCCTAACCAGAGTTTGCTGATGTTTTATCATCATCGTCGCTGGCGTCGCTTTTTTCGCCCTGCGAGGAAAAATGTCGTGGGGCGCAACGTTAATGGTTGAAGGGTGTGCGCTCGGCCGAGTTGTTACAAAATCAAAAAAACAAGGGACTGGAGGAAGGGCCTCATGTCGTCAGTGAAGTGGATTCAGGGTACTGTTATTTCTTTATCGTTGTTATTGGGTGCCTGTGGAGAAAAGAGTGATCCCGATGGGGGTGATACATCCAACTTGGCCCCCACAGCGGTTATCGCGAGTCCGGCGGATGGATATGTTCACTCAGGAAGCCGTAATATTCGCTTCGTTGGCGGAGGAATGGACGATGAAGACGGCGCATTGAATGGAACACAGCTCGTATGGTCTTCTCATGTTGATGGTCAGCTGGGTACGGGTACAAATGTTTTCTCCGCGCTTTCCGCCGGTAGCCATACCATCACGTTAAAAGCCACAGACAGTGACGGAGCGACAGGTACCGATACCATTGCGATCACTGTTAATGCTGAACCTAATAATGCGGCACCGGTTATCGATAATATGACGGTAAACCCTGTCAGCGTAAATGTTGGCATGTCCGTTACTGTTGGCTGGAACATTACTGATGCTGAAGGTGATACGCTGACCTGTAATCTGGACATGGATGCAGATGGTACACACGAGTACACCATTGACGACTGTGGCGATAATACTTCGCAAACACATACCTATACACAGGCCGGGGATTATCAGGTACGCCTGACCGTTGAGGATGGTATTAATACGCCGGTACAACAGAATGTGAGCGTGGCGGTGACTGAGCCGAATACCATTTCACCACCAGAAATTGCGAGTTTTTCTGCAACGCCTGAGGCGCCGGAAACTGGCAGCGCCATGGTTTTCGATTGGGAGGTCAGTGGTGGCGATGGTGACACATTAACCTGCAAACTGGATGTCGATGCGGATGGTACGGATGACTACACCATCAACGACTGCGCCAGCAATATCTCACAGGCGCATACCTATACCCAGGCAGGCGTTTATCAGGTTCGTTTGACGGTTGAGGACGGCACGAATGCTCCGGTGCAAGCATCTATTGAGCTGATCGTATCATCGCTACCACTGGTCATCAGTCAGTTCACTGTAGACCCGGATCCAGCTTATTCGACGGTGGCAACCACTTTTTATTGGCAAGTCAGCGGCCCGGAGGGTGATACGCTGACCTGTGCGCTTGATATCAATAATGACGGGACCGACGATTACAGTATCGACGACTGCGCCAATATTGCATCTCAGGAGCATACTTATGCTTCCAGTGGTGATTTCACCGCACAGCTGACGGTTCGTGACAGCAGTCGCGAGATAAAAACCACATTATCGCTGGCGGTCAAACCACATCTTTTGCTGGATGTCGCTGTTAACGGGCCGGTGAGTTCAGACGGAAAAGCACTTTACACAATGACGGTGAGTAATGTCTCAGCACAGCCAGTCAATGATGTCTCTGTCGTGTATACGGTACCGGCAGAACTCCAGTTTGATGCTGAAAATGATGCTGAGCCAAATGCGGAAGGCTGCGGAACAATATGCACCGATGGCGGGGAAGCTTCCTGGATGCTGGGTGTGCTGGCGGAAGGTGAAAGTCGCACCATCACTATCAATGCACAGGTTCTTCCAGGTGTGCTGGCAGGTGAGCAGATTGTTGCGTCTGTACGGGCTGAGTCCTCCAGTGTCAGTGATATGATTAACGTGTCCAGAACCGTGGTGGTGGACAATAATCCCAGGTCACAACTGGCGCTGAGTGCCTCGAAAGATCCGCTCATGCCGGGTGATAGCCTGACTTTTACCGTTAATGTCGGCAATATCGACAGCGCGGCGCTTGCTAATCTGGAATTGCGCGCCATTCTCCCCACAGGTATCAGTGTGGATAGCATCAGTGACAGCGGCACCGAAGATGCCGTCACTGGTGACATTGTCTGGGATGTCAGCAGCCTTGCCGCAGGTAATACCCTGCGACATACTCTTGAGGTCACTGCAAGTGCGACCGCCATTGCTGGTCAGATCCTCCCCATTCGCACAGAGCTGCGTCATGACGGGGGTGCCAGCCTTGATGCCAGCGTCGAGCGGGTGGTAACCGTTGTCGAAAAAACGTTTCCCCTCACTCTCGATATCAGTGCGACCCCCGACCCGGTCGTGGCAGGTGAACGTTTGCGTTATGAACTCAGCATCAGCAACATATCCGCCGCGCCCGTTAATGATATCAGCGTACTGCTCCGCGTACCGTCTGAGCTTCAATTTGATGCGGTAGATGATGCCGAGCCAAATGCGACAGGTTGCGGGCCCGCGTGTATCGGCAGCCAGGAAGCTTTCTGGGTATTGGGTACACTGGGCAGCGGCGAAAACCGTACCATTACGGTGGATACGCTGGCGGATGTCGGGCTGTTGAGTGGTGGCCTGATAACGGCCCCTGTCCGTGTTACTGCGACGGATTCGGGAGATGATATCGACCGCGTGCAGACAGTAGCCGTAGCCGCTGAGCCGGTTATTGGCGACCTTGATTTAGCGCGGCAGAGTGGCTGTTTTGCATGTCATGGTATTGACACTACATTTTTGGCTCCCTCATGGAGAGATATTGCTGACAGATACAAAGATACTGCCAATGCAAAAGCCATATTGGTTGATAAGATCAAAAATGGTGGAAGGGGCAACTGGGGCAATGCAACAATGCCTCCCTACTCGCCGCGCGTATCGGATGTAGATATCGAGGCTTTGGCTGAGTTTATCCTGAGTTTGTAATTCATCATCAGTATGTGTCATGCAATGACAGGCCTTCTCCGGTTGAATGGCACGGGGAAGGTTGTGACTCATAGAAAGGAATTGCCAGTGGTTATGTCCTGTTCATGCTACGCGTGATGCCGTAATGTCAAAATATTTTTAACCCGCATGTGCCATATGTCGGGTTATGTTCCCGTTTCAACCTAAAATCCGCAGCTGAATGGCCGGTAGAGTGCGTGCCTTTTGTGGCTGGCAACGCGCGGCCAGACGCAAAAGGTAGCGTGCTATACAGGTCGTAGCGACTCACTAGCCAGTACACCCGCCAAAACCACTCAACAAGCTATTATCAAATTGTTTGCGGTCTTTTGCACAGGAACATATACAGATTCCAAGCAGGATGAATAGTGAAAAAATATTTCTCTGCCAAAGAGAGGGAATATGTGTAATCAGGTCATGAAGCAACTCTTTAAATCAAGAAAAATTGTTTACCATGCTGAAAAAAGGGGACAGCGTCGAGCTGGCGCTGTTTTAAAAAAACTGACAATTATGCAATATTTTATCTATTCTTTGATAGCAGGGGTACTTAAATATGACTCGTTGAGCAATAGACATATTGAAGATTATGCAAAAATTTGTCACCAAATACAGAGCAAATAATATTGCTTCTTGCAGACTGGAGAAACAAGGAACATGGCATCCCTTATGGCGGTGCGGGCGTATTAACAAATGCAGTAAAACTTTTGTTTCCATGTTTTTCAAACTAAAGAGATCGTGTTGTTGGTCGAACTGTAATGTTATCCATTCTGTCTTCCTTCCTGCATTGGGTGTTGAAATCGCTTAATTTTTGTCAAAACTTAACGTATATTGCGTGACAGGCGTTTTGTGAGGCTTCAATGGTGAACAATCTGATTGTGGTTAATATTGCAGAGCAACGTTTACAACTGTTCATGGGCAATACCGTAGCCATGGATGTGGCGATTGCCAGCGCAAAAAACGGGGCAGGTGAACAGGCGGGGAGTGAGCGTACCCCTCGTGGATGGCATCAGGTACGGGCAATGATAGGCGGTAATGCAAAAACCAATGCCGTTTTTGTTGGACGGCGTAATACTGGCGAGATTTATTCGCCGGACCTACGGCGGGCATTTCCAGGGCGTGATTGGGTGCTGACACGTATTCTGTGGTTGTCAGGCCTGGAACCCGGTAAAAATCGCCTGGGTGCAGTGGACACCATGCGTCGTTATATCTATATACATGGTTGTCCCGATGAAGATGAGATGGGTGTGCCGGGTTCGCATGGTTGTGTAAAAATGCGCAATACCGATATTATTCGATTGTTTACAGCTGTCACGCCAGGCACACAGGTGTTTATCGGTGAAAATGGTTTTTCTGGCTATATTAAAAAATAATAGTTAATGGCTCCTGCTAAAACGGAATATCAGCGGAAATTTATGCCAGACACAGAACAAAAAGAATTAAAAAATGATGGCTTGTACATCATGCTTGTCAGTATTCATGGCCTGGTTAGAGGCCACAATTTAGAGTTAGGCCGGGATGCCGATACCGGTGGTCAAATAAAATATGTTGTCGAACTGGCGCAAGCTTTGGCAAAACACCCGGGTGTCGGGCAGGTGGATTTGCTCACCCGCCAGGTGTTTGACAGTAAAGTGGATGATACTTATGCCGAGCCTTTTGAAATACTGACCGGTTTCGCTGGCGTTAACAGTAATGCACGCATTGTGCGAATCCCCTGTGGGCCTCGGCGATATTTACGCAAAGAGGTGTTATGGCCACACCTTGATGCTTTTGTTGATAATGTTTTACAGCATATCCGCCGGGTCGGGCGCATGCCGGACTTTATTCATGGTCATTATGCCGATGCAGGTTATGTCGCAACACGTCTGGCTCAATTGTTAGGTGTGCCTATGGCCTTTACCGGGCACTCCTTGGGCAGGGTAAAACAGCAGCGCCTATTAGAAAAAGGATTGAAAAAGTCCGGTATCGAATCACACTACAACCTTATTCAGCGTATTGAGGCTGAAGAGGTTACCTTGGGCAATGCCAATTTGATGGTCGCCAGCACCAATCAGGAAGTGGAAGAACAATATCAAATCTACGAAAATTATCACCCGAGACGTATGACGGTGATTCCTCCCGGGGTGGATTTAAACCGGTTCCGTAAACCCGGTGCAGGGGAAAGCAGTTCACCCATGGAGGCGGTGCTTTCCCGCTTTCTGAACAAGCCAAAAAAACCCATGGTGCTGGCCATTGCCCGGCCGGATGAGCGAAAAAACCTGGAGACACTGGTGCGGGCCTTTGGTGAAAACAAGGCCTTGCGTGACGTTGCCAATCTGGTGATTGTAGCGGGTAATCGTGATGATATCAGTGAGTTGGACAAAGGCGCGCGTGAAGTGCTGACACAATTATTATTATTGTTCGATAAATACGATCTTTATGGCTGCGCGGCCTATCCAAAACATCACCAGTCAGAACACATCGAAGACTTGTTCCGTATGGCAGCAAAAAGTAAAGGTGTGTTTGTGAATCCTGCATTAACAGAGCCTTTTGGGTTAACGCTGATTGAAGCTGCCGCCTGTGGTTTACCGATTGTTGCCACTGAGGATGGAGGGCCACGCGATATTATTGGCTTGTGCAAAAATGGAATACTTATTGATCCACTGGATGCTGACGCTTTGGGAAAGACTATTCTTGGTGCATTAAATAATAAGAACCGGTGGAATCAATGGTCGAAAAACGGGCTCGAAGGCGCGCATAAATATTTTTCATGGGAAAGCCATGCAGGCAATTATGTGAGCATCATCCAACGGGTCATCAAAAAGCCGCGTCGTGCCAATCATCAAGTTTCTACCCGGAAAAAATCCCGCCTGCCGATTCTTGATCGTATTTTAGTGTGTGATATTGACAACACATTGCTGGGGGATGATAAGGGGCTTAAAACGCTGATCAAAACGATTAAGGATGGGCGGAAATTGAATGGTCATCATAAAGTTGGTCTGGCATTTGCCACCGGCCGAAAACTGGAAAGTGCGCAGAATGTCATAAAGTCAGAAAACCTGCCATCCCCGGATTTCTTAATCACCTCGGTGGGGAGTGAAATTCATTACGGCCATGGCATGTTGGAAGACTACGCATGGAAGCAGCATGTGGACTATCGCTGGAAACCCAAAGACTTGCGTAAAGCGTTAGTGGATATTCCTGGTTTGAAAATGCAAGCTGACGGCGTTCAGCGCGAACATAAAATCAGTTACTTTATTGACCCCGAAAAAGCGCCCACAGTACGAAAAATTCAGGCGCACTTACGCCATCTTGACCTGCACGCCAAACTTATTTATTCACATGGCAAATTTCTGGACCTGTTGCCTGTGCGTGCATCAAAGGGTTTGGCAATTCGTTATTTATCGATTAAATGGGGGCTTCCCCCGGAACGTATTTTAGTTGCAGGTGATTCTGGTAATGATGAGGACATGTTGCGTGGTAACACTTTGGGGCTGGTCGTAGGTAACTACAGCCCCGAACTTGCGCGACTCAAAGGACGTGAACGAGTGTATTTTGCGGAAAGCCATTTTGCCTGGGGAATTCTGGAAGGCATGGCACATTATAATTTTCTGGGCGATATTGTTATTCCCGGTGAATAAACCAAGGCAGGTGTAAATAATGACACAAGCTCGACCCGTTATTTTTGGTGAAGTTCTGTTTGACTGTTTTCCCGGTGGCGAGGTGGTACTGGGTGGCGCACCGTTTAATGTTGCCTGGCACTTGCAAGGGTTTTCCTGCGGGCCATTGTTGATTAGCTGTGTGGGGAATGACCGTTATGGAAATGCGATATGTACTCGCATGCGTGAAAAAGGCATGGATATATCCGGTATACAAATCAGCGATGGTTATCCCACCGGTCAGGTTGTTGTGACATTGCAGGATGGCCAGCCCGATTATGACATCGTGACAGAGCAGGCATATGATCATATCAATGCGCAGACGGCATTGAATGCACTGCCAGAACACACGCCAGCACTGGTTTATCACGGCAGTCTGGCGTTGCGGACAAAGTCATCAAAAAATGCACTGGATATCCTGTTGCAAAAAACAAATGCACCCGTTTTTCTTGATTTAAATTTGCGTGAACCCTGGTGGGAAATGTCTCTGCTTGAAAGTATTTTACAGCGTGCTACCTGGGTAAAACTCAATGACGAGGAATTGTGTGAAGTGACCCGCCGGACAATGAGTGATGGTCCCGAATTGCAGGTTTATGCAAAGGAATTGTTTGCAGATTGTCAGTTGGAGCGGCTTATTGTCACGCGCGGTGCGCAAGGGGCTTTTGTATTAAGCAAAGAGGGCGTTGTGGAAGGTCAGTCTGTGCCGGTAAAAAATATTATTGACACTGTTGGTGCAGGCGATGCCTTTAGTGCCGTTACCATTGTCGGAATGTTACAGGGTTGGTCAATAACAGAAACCTTAAACAAGGCGCTGAAATTTGCCGCGCAGATTTGTCAGCAGCAAGGGGCCACTGCCTAGACATTTTGGCTATATTTTTTGCGTATATACCAAACTGAATAATAAATAACGCCACCTGCCAATGCGCTATATATGCAAAGCATATGTAGCTGGGGGATTGTTATCAGCCCTAAAATTTCATTTTCTTGTGAGAAAGGGTAAAAGGACTCTACATCACCGTGCATTATGCTATCCAGTATCACATGGCTGTACGTGCCAATAAAGGCACTCATAAGCGCAATCCACCACGTTATTTTTGTCGGAGTTGAGCCGGAAGGTGAATTATTAGAAATGCCGATAATTTTCAGCCCGATTTCGGATAAATATTTACCCGACAATGCTGCAAACACGGCCAATAGTGTCGCACCAGTACAGGTATGCGAAAAGCCATGCAGATGACCCTCGCCTGTTATAAGCACAAATAATGGCTGAATATCCATTATGATCTGTGCCCATCCAAATACCATCAAACTGAAACTGCCTTGTAATAAAAGCCTTAATAAGTATCCCTGGTCCCATATGAAAAGGTGTAAATGGCATATTTTTCCTTACGAATTGATGTCACGCAGGCCTCAAATGTAAATTAAGCGCTAAAAACATCTGTTTTAAGAACCCGCGGGTATTTTATGCAGAGGGCGCAGATAAAAAGACTAGAAACGTTGGCTCTCTGGGCTTTATAGCACGCTGCCTTTTGCGCATCGTCGCAATAGCGGGCTGTTACTCCTCATCGCGCCTCGCCAGTCACAAAATTCAGCGCACTCTACCGGCCATTCAACAGCGGATTTTGGGATAATTGTCCAAACATGCGGTAAGGCACATCGCGAGCCTGCTTGTTCTGAAAGTGTCGTGACAAGGCTATGGCGGCTGTTATATTTTAACAGTATTAACTGGCGGGTATGTACGGTATTACTGGAATAAGACAGCATGGGTATATATCCTGACAGAGAGGTTATCCCCGCATCCGGCAAGGTAGGTTTCTGCGCAGATACAAAAATGTGTCATGCTTTTGAAGTTGGTGGGTTGAACGTGTAAAAGGAGGCTGTCATGAACCGTTATCAACATATTTTGTGTGCCGTTGATTTAAGTGCTGAAAATGTTGCCGTATTTTCACGCGCAGCAGAATTGGCCACACATTATCATGCGCAACTGAGCTTGTTGCATGTGGTGGAATATATTCCTGTTGATCTGGGCAATGAGCTGGTTTTGCCACAACAGCAGGAAATTGTGCAACAGCTAATAGCCCAGGCGGAAAAAACACTGGCAAATCTGGTGGGGAAATCAACGCATATTCAGGTTAAATCACTGGTTGTGCAAGGATCAATAAAGTCGGAAATTATTGAATACGCAAAAAATGCCGGGGTTGACTTGATTGTTATCGGGCGACACGGGCGTCATGGCTTGTCACGATTATTAGGTTCGGTCGCTAATGCTGTGCAGCACCATGCCCCGTGTGATATTTTGACTGTACGCATTGATGGCTAAGCGGGAGCAAATTTATCACATTGTTGCGGTGTAAATGCACTGACTTGGGGCGATTTAGTCATTGATCAGTGGTGTTGCGCGGGTGGTTGCACCAATGCGAGGCGATGGTTCTTGCGTGAAATATTTCCTGAGCTTTTTTCTTATGAATTGCGTTGACATGCCCGCTGGGATTAGTCTAGCATCGTCCGACATAAGATAAAGCTGACAACAGATTTTGTTGGATTGATAATAATATTCTGATATACAGGTTGTGATAACAACTTAAAGATACGTTTCGATCAGCCAGTTCGGTTCAGGGGCAGTATCTGTAGGATGTGCCAGGTGCCCATCAGACAGGGCCAATAAGAAACTGCGGCGATAACGATGATAGGCCGAGGAGAGTGGCCTGTTTAAAATAACAAGCAGATACGATCTGCAAAGAATTGAGGGAGAGCAAGCGGCTACTTCGGCTGGCTTGATTTAGCAGAAGTCTAAAAATTTCCATATTGCGGCGCGAGCTGTGTTTAAAGAGAGTGTTTTGCCAGTTATTTGTCTGGCAGGGCAGTGTTTTCCGCGTTTTAACCCATTGGCTTTGTACCAGGGTTCGTGGAAACATTGGTGAAAACAAAAGTTGATAAACAACAAAATGTATCGAGGAAGAAAATGGTAGTGAAGAACCGTTTGATCAATCCGGGCGCAGGTTTTGCCAGGGCTGGACTTGCCGGGATGGTGTTCCTGGTGATGTTGCTGATGTCCTCCATGGCAATGGCTGTCAAGTATGATGTGGTGCCACCGAGTGGCACACACACAGGTGAAGATGTGCCGCAGCCAATCGAGTTTCCACATGACATTCATGTCAAGGACAATGACATTAACTGCATGTACTGCCACACCTATGCACGTCGCAGTAATGTGGCAGGTATCCCGCCTACCAGCAAATGTATGGGTTGTCACAAAGTGATTGCGACTGACAAGCCACGCATTCAACAGCTGACAAAATATTGGGAAGATAAAGAGCCACCTCCCTGGAAAAAAGTCCATGATCTACCGGATTTCGTGCATTTTACCCATGAAAAACATTTGAAAACCCTGGCGTTTGACCGTGAGTTTCCAGTGGAAAATGTCAAGGAAATATGCGCGTTTTGTCATGGTGATGTGGAAAACATGACAGTGGCCAACAAAGTGAAGCCGTTAAATATGGGTTTCTGTGTCAACTGCCATATTGCAAACAAAGACCTCGGTGCGCCGGGTGACTGTTGGAAGTGTCATAAGTAATCAGCTTACTTCGCTGATTAAAATGTAGATTTGAGTGGGTTCAATAGAGCGGAATAACGATTATGAGCGGAAAAATGAACCGTAGAAGTTTTCTGAAAGTGATGGGTTGGAGTGGTGCAGGCGTAGCACTGACAGGGTGTGATATGCCCACGACCGTCACGCTGGAAGAAGGCAAAGAAGAGGTGGTCTCCTATCTCATGCCGGAAGAATATGTCATTCCGGGAGTGGGAGTCTGGTATGCCTCAACCTGTACGCAGTGTGCGGCAGGCTGTGGTATTCATGGCCGGGTACGCGAAGGCCGTGTGCTGAAGCTGGAAGGTAACCCGGATGCGGCAGTGAACAATGGCAAACTCTGCATGATGGGGCAGGCCGGTGTACAGGGGCATTATAACCCTGACCGCATTACTTCGCCGATGATGCGCACTGGCGGTAGTCTGACGCCAATCAGTTGGGACAAGGCGCTGGGAGTACTGGAAGAAAAATTAGGTGCTGTCAATGGAGACCGTTTTGCCTGGTTTACAGGCAGCATCAGTGGGCACCAGTCCGTGTTGCTGACAAATCATCTCGACGCCATGGGATCAACAAACCACTATGCGCATGAAGTGGTTAATAATGCGGTTTCCCGTGCTGTTAATCAGGATATGCTGGGCGAGGCCAACCCACGTTTGCGTCTGGACAAGGCGAAGATGATAGTTTCCTTCGGTGCGGATTTCATGGGGGCGGGTCAGTCTCCCGTGCAGTACGCTGGGCAATACGCCAAATTCCGTACAAATAAAGAACGTGGTCTGCTGGTACAGATCGAATCCAAGATGTCACTTACCGGCGGCAGCGCCGATTTATGGCTGGCGATCAAGCCAGGTACAGAAGCTGTGCTGGCGTTGGGCATGGCGAATTTACTGCTGAATAAAATTAAGATAAGCGATGCTGGCATTCCTGCTGATGTGCGTACGCTGATTAACACCTACGATGTCACCACGGTGGCACGGATTACCGGCCTGGCTGGTGACCGTATTCAGCGTGTTACCCAGCTGTTGAGTGAACGTACACCGAGTCTGGTGCTGGCGGGCGCAGGCGTTGAGGGACAGGCACAAGGTTATGCCACAACTGCGGCCATCATGATGTTGAACCATATTCTTGGCAATGTGGGTAAGACTATTGAGTCTGCTGGTGATTTTCCCTTCCCGCAACTCATGGCCAAACAGGGTGGCACAGCTGATCTGGTGGCTTTTGCCGAAGCGGCCAAAGCAAAAAAACTGGATGCAGTGATTTTCCATGGCAGCAACCCGGTGTACAGTGCCCCGAAAAGTCTGGGGTTGACCGAAGCACTGGCCAATATTGGTTTTAAGGTTGCTATTTCACAGTTTCCGGATGAGACCGCCATGGCGGCTGATCTGGTACTGCCAATGGATTCCTATCTGGAAGACTGGGGTACACAGGTACCCGCTGATCAGGCTGAAACCAATGCGATTCATGTGCAGCAGCCATTAATGGAAAAACTCAATGCCGAGACCAAAGGTCTGGGCGATATCCTGTTGACCCTGCTTAAGCAGCGCAAAAAGGATGAGTATGGTCAGTTTGAGGATTATTACGCGTATTTACGCAATGCCTTTGCTGCAATGCCGACCTCAGTAAAGAATGACGCGAAGAGTAACGACGAATTTTGGAATACGGCCTTACAAACCGGTGTTATCAAAGTGGACTCAGGCACGAAAACGTTACAATCGACCGTGGTCTCGTTTGCAGCGCCGGTAGTGGATGACAGTGCGGGCTTAACACTGCTGCCATCACCCCGCCTGGGTTTGTTTGATGGTCGTCATGCCAACCTGCCCTGGTTGCAGGAAGCGCCGGATCAGATCAGCAAGGTGGTATGGGATTCTTGGGTGGAAATGCATCCGGACACTGCCGCGAAAATGGGTATTGGAAATCTGGATTTGGTGGAGGTGAGTTCTGCACAGGGCTCAGTTAAGTTGCGTGTCGTGCTGCTTAAAGGCATGCATGCGGATGCAGTGGCAATACCGCTGGGTCAAGGGCATGAAGCCTACGGGCGTTATGCCAAGGGGCTGGGCGTCAATCCCCTGCAAATTCTTGATGCAACGACAGACGCGAAAACGGGTGAGCTGGCTATGTACAGTACGCGCGTGACCGTGAAGCGTATAGGGCCAGCGGATTCGCTGTCTATCGTGCGTATGGGAACGGGCGCTGGGGACAGTCAGGTGGGGCGTAAGTTGGTGGTGACCGTGCCAGTTGAGCAGGTTCGCCGTACGGAGGGCACTTAATCATGTCATTGGATAATATTCTCAATCACTGGTCAGACTATCGTAAAGGTTCCGAAGATGGCGGTCATCACGACTACGAACATCGCTGGGCCATGGCCATCAATCTGGATTTGTGCATTGGTTGCAATGCATGTTCCACAGCCTGTTATGCCGAAAATAATCTAGCCGTGGTCGGTAAAGAAAGGTTTGAAAAAGGCCAGGCCATGCACTGGATGCGTATTGAACGTTACTGGGATCAACAGGAACTGGAACATCCGGAGCAGGGAGCCAGTTTCCTGCCGATGATGTGTCAGCAGTGTGGTGCCGCGACCTGCGAGCCGGTTTGCCCGGTAGCAGCGACTTACCACACGCCTGATGGCTTGAATGCACAGGTATACAACCGTTGCATCGGCTCGCGCTATTGTTCCAATAACTGCCCTTTCCGTGTGCGTTACTTCAATTTTTATTCCTATTACGACTCGTCCTGGCCGGAGCCGATGGAGCAGCAGCTTAACCCTGATATTTCTGTGCGCGACAAAGGTGTGATGGAGAAATGTACCTTCTGCATGCAGCGTATTCGCTCGGTCAAGGACAAGGCCTTTATGGAAGACCGTCCGGTGCAGGATGGTGAAGTGGTGCCCGCTTGTGCCCAATCCTGTCCAACGTCAGCCATTGTGTTTGGTGACACGATGGATGACGGCAGCATGGTCAGCAAACTCTGGAAAAAGCATCAGGTGGAACGCGGTGTTTATCAAAAAACCAAACTGGCCAAAAAGGATGCGGATTTGCGTGGTTATCGAATCTTTGAAGAACTCAATGTTGACCCGTCGGTGATGTACCTCGAACGGGTTCGTGAAGATATTTAGATCGGAAGGTTTGCAAAGACTTTTTAAGCAGAGCCGTCAAAAAGATTAAGGTGATATAACAATGACGATGGTCACAGAAAAAGATATTAACGAGCAGATTGCGTGGGCAAAGATCAACACCGATGTGTTGAAGAGCATGGAAAATCCGCGCCCCGCTTATTGGGTAACGCTTGCGGTATGTATTGCCATGGTAGCCTGCGCAGTGTTGGCGGAATATATTCAGTACACCGTGGGTATGGGTACGGCGGATCTGAATAATCCACATATGTGGGATATGTACATCGCTGCGTTTGTATTCTGGATTGGCATGAGTCATTCCGGCACATTACTGTCAGCAATTTTGCATCTGATCCATGCGGATTGGCGCAAACCGATATATCGGTTTGCTGAAGCCATGACAACGTTCTCATTGTTGACAGCAGGCATATTCCCGATGATTCATCTGGGACGTGTCTGGAATTTGTACTGGGTGCTTCCTTACGTCAGTGACCGAGGCATCTGGCCAAACTTCCGTTCACCGTTGGTATGGGACGCGTTCGCTATTACGACTTATCTGACTGCCTCCATGCTGTTTCTGTTTGTGGGTATGATTCCTGACTTGGCGATCTGTCGTGATAACACCACTGGCTGGCGTAAAAAGCTGTATGGCATCCTGGCACTGGGCTGGATAGGCAGTGACCGTCAATGGCGTCACTTCCGTAAGATTTATTTACTGATGGCTTGTTTCCTGATCCCGTTGGCAGTATCTGTGCATTCCATAGTGTCGGCTGATTTTGCCATGTCCATCATGCCTGGCTGGCACATCACCTCTTTCCCACCGTATTTTGTGGCAGGGGCATTATATTCGGGCTGTGCAGCCATCATTACACTGTTTGTCCTGTTGCGTTATTTCTTCCGTTTTGAAGATTATATGACGCTGCCGATCATGGAAAAGACCGCCAAACTGACCTTTGCTATAGCGATGGTGTGGACTTACCTGAACCTTATTGAGTTTGCCTCTGTTTGGTATGGTCATGATGTTTATAACAAGGAACTGTTGATTGCTAAAGCAACCGGTGCCTATGCCTGGATATTCTGGACCATGCTCTTTTGCGGCTCTGTATTGCCGTTTGCACTGGCCTTCAGGAAACTACGTCGGCATATGCCTACCATGTTTGTGGTCTCATTGTTCCTTAACCTGGGGATGTTTTTCGAGCGCTGGATGATTGTGGCACCGACATTGTCCATGTCACATGAACCGCATCAGTGGGACATCATGTATGGCAGCATTGTTGAGTGGGCCATCGTGTTTGGCAGCTTTGGCTGGTTTGGCATGTTGTTTCTGGTCTTCGTAAAGGTGTTTCCGTCAGTCTCCATGTATGAAGTGAAGGAAATGGTCTTTCATCGTAAGCGGTCTGCGGGTGAAGAAGATCTGGCACGTATGACCGATCATGCAAAACCAGTGACTCAAACCACTGGTGGGGGGGGTGCATAAATGAGCAAAAAAAGAATGATGGGTCTGTTTGGTGATTTTGAGGAGGCTCATGATGCCATCGCTGATATTCGCCGCAATGAAGTGCCGGGTTTAACGGTGGATGATGTCACCATGACATCACCGATTGAGCATCCGGAAGTGGAAGAAGTGCTGGGTGATCGCCCGGTGCATATTCAAAAATTCACCTTGTTTGGGGCTATTTTTGGTGTGGTGTTTGGTTTCATATTTTTGGCCGCCGCACAGGCAAGTTTTTTAGTGCAGCCACAGGGGGGTAAACCTGTTATTGCATTACCGTCAAACATTGTGCTGGTGTATGAAATGCTGATTTTCTTTGCAGTGTGGCTAACGTTTTTCTCGTTCATTTTTTTGTCAGGGCTGTTGAAAAAGCGCAGCTCGTTGTACAGCGAAAAAGTGAGCCTGGATCAAGTGGCCATTATCGTGGAAATCGATGAAAGTATTGGTGAGTCAGTAAAGGGGCTTTTTGAAAAGCACAAGGTATTGGAAATTCGAGAAGAGGCGATTCGATGAAGTGTGCAACGAACCATTCGATGAAACGCATTGCGGTATTGTTGACTGCATTGGCAGTTCCTTCTGCGGTGCTGGCTTGGCCATGGTCGCAGGATATGATGAATCAGCCCAGTATTAAACCGCAGGAAGGGGCGATGACACTCTTCCCGGCGCGTTCGGTTCCGGTGATGGGTATTCCCACCAAAGTGGCGAACCGGGAAGCATCCAGGGATTTGGTTAACCCGATTACGGCTAATGCGGCATCACTGAAAGAAGGCCGCACTCTTTATCGTATTTATTGTGCAGCTTGTCATGGGTTGACGGGTAAAGCAGAGTCACCTGTGGCCAGCAAAATAGGTGCTATTGACCTGACTGACGATTACGTTCAACAGTCAATGACAGAAGGTTGGCTATGGGGCACGATTACGTTTGGCAGTTATGTGATGCCTGCTTACGGCGTGGCGGGAGAACAGGGTGGTTCGAATGACCTGACTGTTGAAGAGCGTTGGCATGTGGTGAACTATCTTAAAAATGGCTTGGTGAAAGAATCCCAGGTTGCGGCAAAATAGAGCAACGGTAAAGCGAGCAATATTTTGCTGCGCTCGACAAGAATAGATAAAAGGGGCAAGGGTTAAATGGAAAATTTTGGCAGCTGGTCGGTGTTGACCACAAATTTCCTCATTGTATTGTATCTGGCGCTGGCAGGTGTGACGTTTGCGTCGATTCTGCACTTGGCGAATGGTAAATGGCGTTTTCAGGTGCGATATTTTGCGGTTTCCACAGCGGCATTGTTTCCACTGGCAGGTGTGTTGTTACTGCTGTTACTTTACAGCGGTGAAAGTACTTTCCCGTGGTTGTCCCTCGCGGATGATAAAGATGTGCATCTCAGTGGCTGGTTGAATTACACCTTTTTGGTGACACGCCAGATCCTGGGTTTCCTGGTGGTGGCCGCTTTTTTCTGCTTGTTTATTAAATACCAGCATTTGACGGATGTCAGTGATGATCCCAAGGTGCATCGTACTTTCCGGAACATTGCCCTGCTGATTCCGGGTGTGTATGTGTTGTACGGCACCATGATTGCCTGGGATTTTGAAATGACCATGGTGGTGAACTGGCACAGTGCCAGTTACGGTATTTATCAGTTCGTCAGTATGTTCCACTTCTTTTTGGCTTTCCTGGCGATTGTGTTAATCATGCTGCATCGTTCTGGCAAAGTGAACAAACCCTACAAGCCTTTTGTTTTTAATTATCTGGCGCAAATGATGTTGGCCTTCACGATTTTGTGGACCTATTTTTACTTCACGCAATATCTGATTATGTGGTATGGCCGTTTGCCGGAAGAAATGGATCGTTTTCATGACATGATGCTTTATGATCTGGCACCTCTGTGGTGGACCTTCCTGGTGTTGAAGTTTGTTGTACCCTTCCTCACTTTCGCGGTGTGGACACCAAATCGTCACAATCCCACGGTGATTATATTTGTCGCTATCAGCATCCTGTTGGGAACGTGGATAGAGCGTTACACTTGGGTTTCCGGTTCAGTGTCCCCAGAGTTTTATCATATCCCCATGACTTCAATTTTCGATATCGTGGTGACTTTACTGATAGCCGCTGTTGGCTGGTTCTCTGTGCGTAAGGCAATGACCAAGTATGGTCTGGTACGCACGTAATGGGATGTTGCTCGGTCTCATGACCTGCTGCTTGTAGCAAATGTGAAAAGGGCTCTTCGGAGCCCTTTTTTGTGTCTGAGAGAGCGTGTTGCTCGTTGTTCATTTTATGTGTGCCCATAACCGGAATTAGGTTGGATATCTGTGCTTGTTATTATGTCTTTCCCTGTTTTTATGCACCATAAAAAAATCAGCTTATAATTATATTAATATAAACAATATTGTCGTGCTCTCATTCTCTGCTATGCTCCTCGGCTAATGGATGTTTTTATTCGCGAATTATCTGTCTTTATTAATACCCTCTAGAGTCCGGTTTGGCTCGTGAAGGGAAGCTGCACTTAACATGGTGAAATGCCTGACCTGAAGTTAATTCCGGCATGTCCGCTAGTTATCCTTTAAAACGCGTAGTCAACTGGGGATTCTCGGTTCAACAGCGGCACTTGTCATTAAGGGGAATTATGTGAGCACGGATGAAATTGATTATGGCCGCCGACGCATGTTGCTGGCGGCAACAGCGGCCATGGGTGGCGTCGGTGCGGTTTATGTGGCCACACCTTTTGTCTTGTCAATGGACCCCAGTGAAAAGGCGAAGGCTGCGGGTGCGCCTGTCGATGTGGATATCAGTAAGCTGGAACCAGGGCAGGTGATGACCGTGGAATGGCGTGGTAAGCCGGTCTGGGTATTGCGGCGAAACGAGCAAATGCTGAAGACATTGCCGGAGCTGGATAAATTTCTGCGTGACCCGAATTCGGACGAGCTTTCCCAACAGCCTGTTTATACCAAGAATCCGCAGCGCTCCATTAATCCTGAATATATGGTAATGATCGGTATTTGTACCCATCTGGGGTGCTCACCGACATACCGCCCCGAATTTGCTCCCCCGGATCTTGGGCCGGAATGGAAGGGTGGATTTTTCTGTCCCTGCCATGGCTCTACTTATGATCTTGCCGGACGTGTATATGCCGGTATGCCGGCCCCCTCGAACCTCGTTATACCCCCTCACCACTATGTGTCGGCGACCCGCCTGTTAGTGGGTGTTGATCCGGAGGTCGTTTAATGTTTGATAAAATATCACGCAGTCTGGGTGATTTGCGAGAATGGGCCGATGCACGATTTCCGCTTACCGCATTCTGGCAGGATCATCTGGCTAAATATTATGCACCTAAAAATCTGAATTTCTGGTACTTCTTTGGCTCGCTGGCTTTTTTGGTGCTGGTGATCCAATTGCTCACCGGTATATTTCTTACCATGAATTACAAGCCCACTGCCGACACTGCTTTTGCGTCGGTGGAATACATTATGCGTGATGTGAATTGGGGTTGGTTAATTCGCTACATGCATTCTACGGGCGCATCATTTTTCTTTATCGTGATTTATCTGCATATGTTTCGTGCCCTGCTTTATGGCTCTTACCGTAAGCCACGTGAATTGCTGTGGGTATTCGGCATGCTGATTTTTGTTGTGCTGATGGCCGAGGCGTTTATGGGTTATTTGTTGCCTTGGGGACAAATGTCATTTTGGGGGGCACAGGTGATTATTTCCCTGTTTGGTGCGATTCCTTATATCGGCGACGATTTGGCGTTATGGATTCGGGGTGACTTTGTAGTGGCTGATGCCACACTTAATCGTTTTTTTGCTTTTCATGTCATTGCTTTTCCATTGCTGTTGATTGGTCTGGTGTTGTTTCACATGATTGCTTTGCATTCGGTGGGTTCGAATAACCCGGATGGCATCGAAATCAAAAAGAAAAAAGATGAAGATGGTGTTCCACTGGATGGCATTCCCTTTCATCCGTACTACACGGTGAAGGATATGGTGGGTGTCGTGGTGTTTTTGATCATTTTTTCTGCGGTGATTTTTTATGCCCCGGAAATGGGTGGCTGGTTTTTGGAGAAGGATAATTTTGTGCCAGCAGACCCGCTTAAAACACCGGAACATATTGCACCTTTATGGTATTTCACACCCTTTTACGCCATTTTGCGTGCGGTACCGGATAAGTTTCTGGGCGTAGTGGCCATGGGGGCATCCATGGTGGTGTTATTTTTGTTGCCTTGGCTGGATCGCAGCCCGGTCAGGTCTATTCGTTATCGCGGCCCCTGGTTTAAACTGGCGTTAAGTGTATTTGTTGTGAGTTTTGTTGGTCTGGCCTATTTGGGCACGGTGGCTGCGACACCGTTGGCAACATTGTTTTCGCGTATTTTCAGTGTTTTATATTTTGCCTTTTTCCTGTTGATGCCGATTTACAGTCAGTGGGATAAAACCAAACCGTTGCCAGAGAGGGTAACGGAAAAATGAAATCGCTATTTGTCATTATATTCTTAGTGTTCCCTGGGTTTTTTGCGATCAGTGTCTCAGCGGGAGGGGGTGATGTCATGCTGGATTCGGCCGACATCCAGCTGGATGATCGTGCAGCTATTAAACGTGGTGCAAAACTGTTTGTGAATTATTGTCTCAATTGTCATTCCGCCAGCTTGATGCGTTACAGTCGCATTGCTCAAGATCTGGATATGAGCAGCGATGAAGTGAGAAATCAACTGATTACCACTGGTGCCAAAGTGGGTGAGGCCATGAAGGTTGCTATTGTCGCAGAAGACGCTAAACGCTGGTTTGGCACAACGGTACCGGATTTATCGGTGATTGCCCGTGCCCGTGGTGTTGATTGGTTATATACCTATTTACGCTCGTTTTACCGGGATGAATCACGTCCCTGGGGTGTTAACAATAGCGTTTTTAAAGATGTGGGCATGCCGCATGTGTTGTGGGAGTTGCAAGGCTTGCAGACACCTATTATAGAGAGTTATACCGATGAACAAGGTAATACATCAGAGCGCATTCGTGGCTTTAAACTCATTGAAAAAGGCATGTTGAGTACCTCGGAATATGATGCCGCCATGCGAGATCTGGTTACTTTTCTTGCTTATTTAGGGGAGCCCAGTAAATTGCAACGTCTAGCCTTGGGCAAGTGGGTGCTACTGTTTCTCGCGGGTTTTTTGGTGTTGGTTATTTTGTTGAAAAAAGAATATTGGCGGGATATTCACTGAGTTTCTGCACGTTTGTGTGTTTCTGTGGTTTGCCGGGAAACAGTGAGATCAGCAAATTTGGCTCACTGATTTACAATATGAAACCTAGTTAAATCATTATCTTGCAGGATATTTCAGGGGTTTTCCGATTATTCAGGTATAATCCCCACCTCTCAAGTATTATTTTCTTAGATAGTAGCAGTTGGAGAAACAGCAAATGTCAGTCGTGGCCAATAGAAAATCCATAATGAATCTTTTTACCGGTGTCACCGATTTGTATAGTCATCGTGTGCGCATCGTTTTGGCCGAAAAAGGCATCAATTTTGAGAGCGTCGATGTGGATCTCGCACATCCACCTGAAGATCTGATGGAACTGAATCCCTATGGCAGTGTGCCTACGTTAGTAGATCGTGATCTGGTACTTTATGATGCGCAGGTCATTATGGAGTATCTGGATGAACGTTTCCCGCATCCTCCGCTGATGCCTGTGGATCCCGTCTCCCGCGCGCAAAGTCGTATGACTCTGTGCCGTATTCAACAGGATTGGGATGGTTTGGTGGAGCGGCTGCAAAAAGGTCGAGACAAGGCAAAAATTGCCAAAGAATTGTGTGACAGCCTTACTGTGATAGCGCCGATTTTTGAGGAAAAGCCTTTTTTCATGAGCGATGAACTGTCATTGCTGGATTGTGCTGTAGCCCCTATTTTGTGGCGTCTGCCGACATATGGCATTAAGTTATCTGCTGTGGCCAAACCACTGGAAGACTATGCGCAGCGCCTGTTTGAGCTGGAGTCTTTTCAGGCCAGTCTCAGTGGCAAAGAGCAGGAAATGCGCGAAAATTAATGCGAGATGGCCTATCGTTTTTATTGTGTACGAGATGTGTGAAAGATGAATTCCAGCCGACCTTATTTGATGCGTGCCATTTACGAATGGATTGCTGATAACAACATGACCCCGTATTTATTGGTTAATGCCGAACATCCTCATGTGGTGGTGCCAGTGGAACATGTTAACAATGGTAAAATTATTCTCAATGTTGCTCCCTCGGCAGTGCAAAACCTTGATATGGCGGGTGAAGAAGTCAGCTTCAGTGCGCGTTTCAGTGGCAAGCCCATGCATGTCAGTGTACCCGTTCCAGCTGTTCTGGCCATTTACGCACGCGAAAATGGTCGAGGTATGGTGTTTAACGACGATGAAGACCACAGCCCGGATGAACCGGGCAAGGAAAAACCCAAACCCGGTGGGCCGCAATTGCGAGTAGTGAAATAAGTCCGCACTACTACAGACGAGTTTCCAGGTTTATAGTCGGGCTGTTCTTGGCTTAAACAGACCGCCCAGCAGGAGTCCGATGAGTCCGCCGTAAAAGTGAGCGTCAACAATGACAGCACCGCCAGCAGCGGCCTCGGAACCCGGCAAAGCTCCGGTCAGCTGTTCCCATGCCAGTTTTGCAGCAATCAGAATCAGCAGCACCCAGGCTGTTTTGTCACCGCTGCGAATATCAGCTACAGCACCAGCCACCAGCATGCCGTGCAGCACGCCGGACAGTCCTACATACCAAACCAGTTTTGGGTTAAAGAGCAGTAAACCGAGGCTGATACCCAGCATGAGTGCGGCGATAATGGCGGACCATTGCCAATGATTAAACCGATGGCCGACCAATATCCAGATCAGCACCAATCCGGCGATATTCAATCCTGTGTGTGACCAGCCCAGGTGTACCAGGTGGCCGGTAAACAACCGCCAGATTTGACCGTCGTGCAGCAGTGCCGCGCGATCAAAGCGTAAAATGGCCGTCAGTTCGGAACCTCCCAGTGCAAATAGCGTCACACACAGGGTCAGACCCACTGGCAACAGGCTATGAGCACGGAGTTGTGCTAGCGTCACGGAATTCACGCGGCCTCAGCCGCACAAGATTGCGCACGAGTGTTAGTATTCGTCTCATTGGAAATCATATAAGGCTAGTGTAAAGAATGGAGACAAACGTGAAAACCTATAAATCTGTGTCAGGGCGACAATCCGGATTTACCCTTATCGAAGTCATGGTGGTGGTAGTCATTCTCGGAATCCTGGCTGCCATTGTTGTGCCGCGCGTGATGGACCGTCCTGATGCTGCACGCACCACCAAGGCCCAGGCGGATATTCGCGCTTTGGAAAGTGCATTGAAGCTTTACAAGCTCGACAACTTTGTTTATCCCAATACCGATCAGGGTTTGCAGGCGTTAATCAGCAAGCCCGGTGGCACACCTGAGCCCCGCAACTGGAAACAGTATATGGATCGCCTGCCCAAAGACCCCTGGGGGAATGATTATCAGTATCTTTCACCCGGGGTACAGGGTGCCATTGATGTTTTTTCACTGGGAGCTGATGGTCAGCCCGGTGGTGATGATGCCAACGCGGATGTGGGTAACTGGGGTCTGCAATAGCGTTGCCTGACCATTGTCCTCGTCGCCAGTAGCCCAGGTGAGGCAATTTATGACTTCATCTCCAATACTACTGTCAAAACACCCCGGTGGAAAAGCACACGCCGGTTTTACCTTGCTTGAGCTGCTGGCGGTGATTGTGATCATCGGCATCATTATCAGTTTTGCCAGTCTTTCTCTTGGCCAAAATGCCAGCCGTATCGTACAGGATGAGGCAGAACGCCTGCATGGCCTGATTCAGTTGGCCGGTGAAGAGGCCGTATTGCAGGGGCGTGAACTGGCACTGGAATTTGACCATGATCGTTACCGGTTTTTAGAGCTGGGTAAAGAAGACTGGCTGCCAGTGGAAGAAGATAACATGTTGCGTGAACGGCCACTGCCCGAGGCTGTTGAACTTGAATTGCTGCTGGAAGGCATCGAAACCAGCTTTGAAGACAAAGAAAACCTGCCGCGTATCTTTATTTTTTCCAGTGGTGAGCTGACCCCTTTTGCAATGACGTTGAAAACAGATGAAGGTGAAGAATATTCACTGCAAGGCCTGATTAATGGCAAATTGATTCTGACTCGGGCAGACGAAGATGAAAACGACTAAGGTTTTTTCAAGAATCACCCGCTGCCAGGGTTTCACTCTTCTGGAAGTGATTGTTGCATTGGCCGTTATCGCTTTTTCTCTGGCCGCTGCTGCCAGCGCCGTTTCCAATAGTGCGGGTACGGCTTCCAGTCTGCAACAGCGCACCTATGCCCATTGGGTGGCGATGAATAAAATGACCGAGTTGCACGCCACTAAAAAATGGCCGTCTACCAGCACCACCAAAGGCAGCACATTGATGGCGCGTCATGAATGGTTCTGGTCAGTGAAGGTGAGCAAAACACCGAATCAGAAAATTCGCCGTGTGGATGTGCGTGTGCGCGCGGATGAAAATGATGAATCCCCCCTGGTGACGCTGACCGGGTTTATAGGTCAGTCGTGATCATGACGGGCAAAAAACAAGCGGGCTTTACCCTGTTGGAATTATTGGTGGCGCTGGGTATTTTTGCGTTGCTGGCAGCAATGGCTTATAGCGGTCTTAACAGTGTAATGACCGCCCGGCAGGTGACGACAGAGCATGCCGAGCGCCTTAGTCAGCTACAGATGGCCTTTTTATGGTTAGGTCGCGATATTGAACAAGCGATTGATCGTCCGATTCGTAACGAATATGCCGAAGTCCGGCCCGCCATGCTGGGGGTGGAGACCGGGCGTTATCAACTGGAGCTGACACGTACCGGCTGGCGTAATCCGGCAGGGCGGGCGCGCAGCAATTTACAGCGGGTGGCCTATGGGTTGCGTGACGGAAATTTGCTGCGTGTTTACTGGAATGTGCTGGACCGTGCGCAGGACAGTGAACCACTGGAAAGTGTGTTGCTGGAAGGTGTTGATAAGCTGGAACTACGTTTCCTCAACGACAAAAATGCCTGGCAGAATTCCTGGCCCAGCAGTCAGTTGGGTGGAGTAGCCAGCACGACACCACCCCGTGCGGTAGAAGTGACGCTGGAAACCAAAGCCGAAGGCCGTATTACCCGGCTGTTCCAGGTGCCTGGTTGATGACACTTGTGAATCCTAAATACAAACAACAGGGCGTGGCCCTGATTACAGCGTTATTGGTTGCCGCGTTAGTTACCGTGGTTGCCGTAGCCATGGCCTCGCGTCAACAGTTGGATATTCGTCGTACCGGTAATATGCTGGAGGCGGATCAGGCCTATATGTATGCGCTTGCTGCGGAATCCTGGGTTACCCAGATACTAAAAGAAGACAAGCAAAAAACGCAAATTGATACATTGACTGAAGATTGGGCGATGAAGCTGCCACCCATTCCCATTGAAGGCGGTGTTATCACTGGCAGTGTTGAAGACCTGCAAGGTCGGTTCAATCTCAACAACCTGATTGAGAGCAATGCAAGTGGTGGTGAGGATAATGCAGCCAATAACGGCAAACCGGACCAGGCACAAATCAAGATATTGCAATCGTTGCTTGCACAGGTCAGTTTCGCGGAAGAAAAAGTGCAACTTTCACCTTTTATGGCTAACCGGGTCGCTGACTGGATTGATGCCAATCTCAATGCGTTGGCCGATGGCGCTGAAGATTTACTGTATCTGGGATTGGACATCCCGTACCGGACGGCCAATCGCCTGATGGTCAGTTCCAGCGAGCTGGCGGCTGTGGCCGGGTTTTCACTGCGTGACGTGTCTGCCTTGTTACCGTTAGTGACGGCCTTGCCCGTCAGCACGGCGATCAATGTGAATACGGCACCGGAGATGGTATTGCTGAGTCTGCATGAAGACATCACCCCACGTATTGCCACCGAGTTGGCGGCGATGCGTATGAACACGGCTTTTGAAACAGTGGACGCGTTCGTGAAAAAACTAAAAGATGATTATGATATTACCCTGGATAAAAAACGGGTCAGTGTCAGCAGTGAGTATTTTCTGGTGAGCAGCGAAGCGGTTATTGGTCGCACCACGCTGCGCATGTACAGCCTGTTGGAAAGAAAGGAGAATATCATTAAAGTGATAAGCCGGGGTATTGGCTCGTATTAAAGTGTGAACTAAGGGCTATCGTTTTGTGAGAAGCTTGGTGAACCGCTGCGCTTGTTCCACCCTACCAGGATAGTTTTGTGAGTAAAACCGCAGGGTGGAGCAAGCGCAGCGGTTCCACCGAGCAATGCGCTTAAAAACCTGGTACAGGTTAAAATAATGCACGTCAGGAACGTTTTTCCCAATGGTCAGGGGAATACAGGCGAGTTCATGCAGAAATTTTATTTTCTGAATCGTCAAAAACAGTGATTGGAAATAAAGAAAAATAAACCCACGTCACTCGAATGATTGTTATCACTCTCAAACGACGGATTAATGAAAGTTTTATTTAAATAATTAACAAGCGTGCTTAGCCTGACGGCTGCACCCTACAGAGTACACCCTATAAAAAATGCAACGTACAGAACTTAAAAATACCCGCCGTTGCGTGGTTAAAATCGGCAGCGCCTTGTTGACCGCCAATGGTCAAGGGCTGGACCGTGATGCTATTGCCAATTGGGCGGCACAAATGGCCGGGTTGCGTGCAAAGGGTATCGACGTGGTGCTGGTATCCAGTGGTGCAGTGGCCGAAGGCATGATGCGTCTCGGCTGGGCTCAGCGTCCGCGCGCGCTATTCGAGCAACAGGCCGCTGCTGCTGTGGGGCAAATGGGTCTGGTACAGGCCTACGAATCCTGCTTCCAGCAGCATGGTATTCATACCGCCCAAGTGCTACTCACTCATGAAGACCTTTCTGATCGTCAACGCTATCTTAATGCCCGCAGCACGTTGCGTGCGTTACTGAGGCTCGGCGTGGTACCAGTGGTTAATGAAAATGACACTGTGGTTACCGATGAAATCCGTTTTGGTGACAACGATACCCTGGCTGCGCTGGTGGCCAATTTATTGGAAGCGGACTGCCTGATTATTCTTACTGATCAGGCGGGATTGTTCGACAAAGACCCGCGCAACCATGCTGATGCTAAACTGATTGACGCTGCCCGTGCTAATGACATATCGCTGGAGGCGTTGGTGGGGGAGGCTGGTGCATTGGGTCGTGGCGGCATGTTGACCAAGCTGCGTGCTGCACGGCTGGCCGCACGTTCCGGTGCAGCGACGGTGATTGCCCATGGCCACGAAACAAGTGTGCTGACTTTCGTGCTGGCGGGCAAAACGATTGGCACGCTGTTATCGACAAAACAGGAGCCACTGGCTGCCCGCAAGCAGTGGCTGGCGGGTCATTTGCAATTGTGCGGTAAGCTGGTGTTGGATGACGGTGCGGTGTGCGTGCTGCGAGAGTCTGGCCGCAGCTTGTTACCGGTGGGTGTGATAGCTGTCAGTGGCAATTTTGAACGCGGCGAAGTGGTTGCCTGTGTGGATCAAAAGGGAGCGGAAGTGGCACGAGGGTTGGTGAATTACAGTGCCATCGAGGCGCAAAAAATCAAAGGATTGCCGACCGGTAAAATGGAAATGGTGCTGGGGTATGTGGACGAGCCGGAACTGATTCACCGGGACAATCTGGTTTTGTGCTGACGGGGATTGTATGAGGTTGAATAATGTCCGGCCCAGGCTAAGCGGGGTAGGGTGGAGCAGGCATAGCGGTTCCACCAAACGGGAGAGAGACATATTCAACCTGAATTCTGCTATTGGCCGCTTAGTGGGTGCAATAGCACATTGCTTAACATCACCCATTGGTGGAACCGCTATGCCTGCTCCACCCTACCATTTTATTCGGTCTTGAATAGGATAAAATGGTTGTGCAGTTTTGGGACTCCGTGGTTTTTGGCGCATTCCGGACGTTTTATCACAGATACAAAAAAGCCGACCAAAAGGTCGGCTTTTTTGTGTTTTACAAACGTGCTTACAGCGCGCGAATGCGGGTATTCAACCGACTCTTGTGGCGGGCACCTTTATTGGCGCTGATGAGACCCTTGCTTGTAGCACGGTCAATAACCGGCACGGCATCTTTGTATAGGGTTTCAGCCTTGTCTTTTTCACCCGCATCAATGGCATAAACCACTTTTTTTACGGCGGTGCGAAAGGCGGCGCGCTGGCCGGCATTAAGCTGACGACTTTTCTCCGCCTGGCGGGCGCGTTTTCTGGCTTGTGCTGAATTGGCCAAAGTCTTACTCCATTTGTTCGTTGTTCGAGTGGTTAATTCGTGTCCCGGCACCGAGCGTAAAGCCAACACCGGAGAGGGCGCACAATATGCGGTTTTATGTGTCGTTTGTCAACTGATTTGTAACGACCGAACCCGCAAATAATGACGCATTCCAGGCTGAAGAAAGCTGCGGGACAAAGTAGGATGGCATTTGTAACACGTCATTTGTCAGTGCCACTATAATACGGTCTTCTGATGTATTATGCGGTCTTGTCCGGAGGTTTAAACGCCTGAATTCTGGCTGGAGACATGCCGAAATGACGGTGTTTTCAGTAAAAAATGCTAACAAAATGATTTAGCACCTAACTCACATTCTATTATAAAAGCCAACAAAAACAACACTCTTGATGACGTCAGCCCCATGAGCCGCCGCCTGCTGAAGTCCACTGGAATCGTCAGCGCCATGACCACCTTGTCGCGGGTACTGGGTTTGGTGCGCGACGTGGTGTTTGCCCAGTTTCTCGGTGCGGGTGGTGCCACGGATGCTTTTTTTGTCGCTTTCAAAATCCCCAATTTTCTGCGTCGCTTGTTCGCCGAAGGCGCTTTCGCCCAGGCTTTTGTACCGGTGCTCACAGAATACAAAACGCAGCGCAGTGAGGCTGAGGTGCGTAATCTGGTGCAAAATGTCGCTGGAACGCTGGGCGGTATTTTATTCGTGCTTACAGTATTGGCGGCGGTGGCCTCTCCGGCATTAGTGATGTTGTTTGCCCCCGGCTTCATTGATGAGCCGGCGCGTTTTGACCTCACTGCAGAAATGCTGCGTATCACTTTTCCCTATCTGTTGTTCATTTCGATGGTGGCGTTGGCAGGCAGTATTCTTAATGCCTTTGGCCGGTTTGCGGTACCGGCATTTACGCCAGTGTTTCTTAATGTGGTGCTTATTGGTGTTGTCATCTGGGCTGCCCCTTATTTTGAAAAACCGGTGGTGGCATTGGCCTGGGGCGTGTTCATCGCCGGTATTGTGCAGCTGCTGTTTCAGCTACCTTTTTTGAAGCGCCTCGGCTTGTTGATGTGGCCCAAATGGGGAGTGCGTGACGAAGGTGTACGCCGCATTGGTAAGCTCATGTTGCCTGCGATTTTTGGTTCTTCTGTGGCGCAGATCAATCTGTTGTTTGATACGATTATTGCCTCGTTTCTGGTGGCGGGCAGTGTGTCGTGGCTGTATTACTCTGACCGGCTGGTGGAATTTCCGCTGGGTGTGTTTGGCATTGCGCTGGCTACGGTGATTTTGCCCAGCCTGTCGCAAAAACATGCGGAATCTGATCCGGTGGCTTTTTCCCGTACCCTCGACTGGGCGCTGCGCTGGGTGCTGGTGATTGGCGCACCTGCGACGGTGGGCCTGTTTGTATTGTCCGGCCCCATACTCACTACGCTGTTTTACTACGGCGCTTTCGATATTCAGGACGTGGATATGGCGCGTCTCAGCCTCATGGCCTACTCGCTGGGTTTGTTGGGGTTTATTGGCGTAAAAGTGCTCGCTCCTGGCTATTATGCCCGGCAAAATATCAAGACCCCGGTGCGTATTGGCATCATCGCTATGGTGATTAATATGGGGCTCAATATTGTTTTTGTCGTGCCCATGGTGATGTTTGATATTGAAGGTCCGCACAGTGGTCTTGCGCTGGCCACTGCCTGCTCAGCGTTTATCAATGCGGGTTTGTTGTTTCGCGGTTTGCGGAAAGAAGGTGTATTGCAAGTGTTACCAGGCTGGGGACTGCTGGCTGTGCGTGTACTGATAGCCAGTTTGTTGATGGCTGCTGTGCTGGTTTGGGGAGCAGGGGATTTGTCGGGCTGGCTGCAATGGCATTTGTGGCAGCGGGTCGGTGGGTTGGTGTTATGGATTGCTGTTGGAGGGGGGGTTTATTTTGGTGCTTTGTGGGTGATGGGAATAAAAATACGGGAGCTGATGGGGCGGGCTAACCCCCTTTAGCGATTCGATACATCCACCAGCGATCCGGGCATTGTGAAACGTTTAGTGCAATTCATCGTTTTGTTGCGGGGTATGTTCGATGAAATCCGGTGTCGGAGCACCGGGAATGCGGTGACTTTCATCGGCCCAGGCACCCAGGTCAATCAGTTTGCAGCGTTCGTTACAAAAAGGGCGATGGAGGTTTTCCGGCGTCCATTCGACGGGCTTTTTACAGGTGGGGCATTTTACCGTTTTTGATTTCATGTTCTTGCTCATATTAAGAAAGTGTTGCGCGTATTTTTTATAATGCACAGCAGCTGATGTGGAATTCCACGTCAACGTCGGTCTGGGCAGGGCGTATGGTGTCGCTGGCATTTAAAAAACGTGCCGTGAAACGGTGTTTACCGGCACTGATTTCCACAAAGTATGGCGAGTCGGCGGGTAACCAGACGCGAATCAGTTGGTAAGGCGTATCGGTGTTCAGGTTTTGCTGGTAGTTTCCACTCGCGGCGATTTGCGGTACGGTGTCAGCGCTTTCACGGATCAGTTTTAACATCAGTTCCACCGACAGGCGCAGGGTATCCAGTGTGCCCAGCCAGTAACGTAATTTTTCGATACGCACGTCAGCCGGTTGTTTTAACCAATGACGGTAAGGTGGCAGGTCAAAATCACACAGGCCGCCGGGAATACCGCTACGCTGGATCACCAGTTTGAACAGTTCATTCTCGCGCAGCTCCTGCGCCAGTTGGCCATCCATGCTGTGCAATTGCGTTTTGAAACCACCCAGAGTAGTGAGCAATTGGTCGAGGGTATCAGTATTGACGCCAGGGGTTTGTGTGAGAGCAGTGAGGGTGCTGTTGATACGGTCCAGCTCTTTGATGACCTCGGTTTTCATGTCAACGCGACTGACGATACTCAGGATTTCCAGCAGTGCAGTGAGACTGTTGTGGCTATCCCATACCGCATCGCCACGCAGACTGTGACGAGCGAGACGGAACAGGAATTCCAGGCGCAGGAAAAAGCGCAGGCGCTCATTGAGCGGGTGCTCGTAGATGGTGGCAGTGGTCACATTAGGCATGCTGGTTTTGCAGGCTCGGATTTGTAGGGTGGTTAATTGGTCGCCATTCTCCCTGAGTTAGCGAGGGTGGGCAAGTTGTTGGTATTGTTGGTGCAGCGTCGCCACCTGGGCTTGCAGGGCGGGAAGGTCGGTGTCGTTATGAATAATATCATCGGCAGCGGCGAGTCGAGTGCTCCGGTCGGCCTGGCTGTGGATGACGGCGTTGATGTGTGCGTTGTTGAGGCCGTCGCGTTGACTGGCACGTTGTTGTTGCTGTGCCGGGGAAGTATCGACTACCAGCACACGATCCACCAAATCGGTCCAGCCGCTTTCAATGAGCAGTGGTACGCTGAGTATCACATAGGCTGGTGGGTGCATACTTTCGCGTAACGTTCTGAGTTGTTGTAGTGCGGCTTCGTGGGCGCGTGGATGCAGGATAGCTTCGAGCATTTGGCGTTGTTTGGGGTGGGCGAAGATGCGCTCGCGTAACCGGGGACGGTCAAGTTCGCCATCGGTGGTGAGTAAGTCGGCACCCAGTTGCTCGACAATTTCTTGCAATGCGGGTTGTCCGGGGACAACCAGCTCCCGCGTGAGCTGATCGGCATCAATCACCGGAACGCCCAGTTTTTCAAAATACTGGCTGACGGTAGTCTTGCCGCTACCGATGCCGCCGGTGAGTCCAATAATGAGCATGCGTGGAAGATACCTGAGCAGGGAGGAAACGCCAAGCTACATGCCTGTCAGCATATGTCCTATTGTAAACCCGAGAAACGCAGGTAGGCGTTGTTGATATCGTGTCCCCATAATAAGGCAATCCAGCCAGCGGTGGCGAGGTACGGCCCAAAAGGGATGGGGATGTTACGGTTCCGGCCGCGCAGCAGGATGAGCGTGATGCCCACCACAGCCCCTACGGCAGATGACAAAAGAATAATCACCGGTAACATTTGCCAGCCCATCCAGGCACCGAGCAGGGCTAATAGCTTGAAATCGCCGTAACCCATGCCTTCTTTGCCGGTGAGTAGTTTGAAGGTCCAGTAGACCGCCCACAGGCTGAGGTAACCGGCAATAGCGCCAATGATAGCGGTGGGGCTATCAACGAAAATTGTCCATAAACTTAATGTCAGACCCAGCCATAGAAAGGGCAGTGTGATGCTGTCGGGTAATAGTTGATGGTCAAAGTCGATCATGGTCAGGGCGATGAGTGCCCAGGTAAAAAACAGTGCGGCGAGTGCGGGCCAGGTAAAGCCAAAATGCCAGGCGACCACGATTGACAGCAAGGCAGTGATGAATTCGATGAGGGGATAACGGATGGAAATTTTTTCACTGCAAGCAGAACAACGGCCGCGTAACCAGAGATAGCTGAGCACGGGGATGTTTTCCAAAACGGTGATGGAATGCCCGCAGTGGGGACAACGGGAGCGGGGAGCGGAGAGGGTGAGTTTTTCCTCTGTATTCGGGGATGGAGTGTTATTTTCAGTCAGCTCGGCGCAATGCGCTCGCCATTCGCGTTCCATCATCATCGGCAAACGGTGAATAACCACGTTGAGGAAGCTGCCCACTGTCAGCCCCAGCAGCCCGACAACAAAAAAATAGAATGCCGGGCTGCCGCTTAATAGCTCAATGATAGCCATAAAACAGTGATTTGAAATTCGTAATGGTTGAATGTGGCGTCAAAGCTATACCACGGCACCCATTTTGAAAATCGGCAGGTACATGGCGATAACCAGGCCGCCGATGAGCACACCGAGCACGGCCATGATCAAAGGTTCCAGCAAACTGCTGAGGCCATCGACCATGTTATCCACTTCTTCCTCGTAGAAGTCAGCGACCTTGGCCAGCATGGAGTCTACGGAACCGGTTTCTTCACCGATGGCGAGCATTTGCACCACCATGTTGGGGAACAGGCCGGTTTCTTTCATGCAGACGTTAATCATTTGACCGGTGGCCACCTCATCTTTCATGCCCAGTATGGCCTTGGTGTAGACGTAGTTGCCAGAGGCATTGGCCACTGTTTCCATGGCTTCTACCAGTGGCATGCCCGCAGCGAACATGGTGGACAGGGTCCGGGCAAAACGGGCAATAGTGGCCTTGGTGATGATGTCGCCGATGATGGGTAGCTTGAGGATAGCGCGATCTATTATTTCATTGAATTTTTTGGAGCGCTTTTTGAGTTGCACCATGATATAGACGGCACCACCCAGCGCACCAAAGATGGCCCACCACCATTCCTGGAATACTTTTGAGAGTTCAACCACAAATTTCGTCAAAGCTGGAAGGTCGCCACCAAAGCTGGTGAACATGGCTTCAAACTGGGGGATAACAAAAATCAGCAAAATGGCGGTGATAATAAAGGATACAACAACAATGGCGGCGGGGTAGAACAGCGCTTTTTTGATTTTTCCCTTGATGGCCTCTACTTTTTCTTTGTAAGTGGCGATTTTATCTAACAGGGTTTCCAGAATACCGGCTTGCTCACCGGCATGTACCAGGTTGCAATAGAGATCATCAAAATAGAGCGGGTGTTTGGCCAGTGCCTCGGCCAGAGATGAGCCTCCCTCCACCGTATTTTTAACATCTATGATGAGGTCTTGCATGCTGGGGTTTTCGTGACCTCTGCCAACAATTTCAAAGGCTTGTACCAACGGTACACCGGCAGACATCATGGTGGCCAACTGGCGGCTGAACACAGAGATATCAGCCGCAGTAATTTTTTTCTTTCCGGCGCCAAACAGTGATTTGGGTTTTTTCTTAACTTTAAGCGGGGTTATACCCTGGCGGCGCAGGTCGGCTTTCACCAGAGCAATGGTGGAACCGGAAAGCTCGCCCTTAGCGCGTTTGCCTTGTTTGTTCATGCCCTCCCACACGTAGAGGTCAGCAGTTGCTTGTTTAGCCATAGTTTATTCCTGGGTTTTGTTCTGTATTCTATAACGTGGGTTGTTATTCTTTGGTGACGCGGTTGACATCTTCGAGACTGGTGATGCCTTGTTTGACCTTCAGCAACCCGGATTGCCTGAGGTCGTTAATGCCCTCTTTTTGGGCTTGGTCCGCCAGCTGGATGGCATTACCTTCGGCCATGATAATACGGGACATTTCATCTGAGATGGGCATTACCTGGTAGATGCCAACACGCCCTTTATAGCCACCATCGCACTGGTCGCATCCTACCGCTTTGTAAATTTTAAGCTCAGGTAAATCTTCCTCTTTAAAACCTTCCGCCAGCAAAGCCTCTTTGGGGATGTCAGCAGGTTTCTTACAGTTGTTACACAAGCGGCGTGCCAGGCGTTGAGCAATAATCAGTGATACTGATGAGGCGATATTAAACGGTGCAATGCCCATGTTGATCATCCTGCTCAGGGTTTGCGGGGCGTCATTGGTATGCAGGGTAGAGAGCACCAGGTGACCTGTTTGCGCTGCTTTGATGGCGATTTCACCCGTTTCGATGTCACGAATCTCGCCCACCATGATGATGTCCGGATCCTGGCGTAAAAAGGCTTTGAGGGCAGAAGAAAAGGTCAGCCCCACTTTGGGCTCCACGTTGACCTGATTGATACCTGCCAGATTGATTTCCACAGGGTCTTCTGCTGTCGAAATATTTTTATCTTCCGTATTGAGGATATTCAGGCCTGTGTACAGTGAGACGGTTTTACCACTACCTGTAGGGCCGGTGACCAGAATCATGCCTTGGGGTTGTTGCAAGGCATCCATGTAAAGTTGTTTTTGATCCTCCTCGTAGCCCAGAGCATCGATACCCAGCTGTGCGCTGGTTGGGTCGAGAATACGCAACACGATTTTTTCACCGTACAGGGTGGGGCAGGTGTTGACACGAAAATCGATAGCCCGGTTTTTGGAGAGCTTCATTTTCATACGTCCGTCCTGAGGCACTCGGCGTTCAGAGATATCCAGCCGTGATAATACCTTTAGACGTGCAGAGATGCGACGATTGAGAGCCACAGGTGGTGTGGCAATCTCCTTGAGCACACCATCGCGACGGTAGCGCACCCGGTAGGTTTTTTCATAGGGCTCGAAATGCACATCCGAAGCACCGGTGTTGATGGCATCCAGTAAAATTTTGTTCACAAAACGTACTACGGGGGCATCATCAACATCTGCATCGTTGGTTGGGTCATCTTCAATTTCATCACCACCGCCGATATCCAGATCATCAAGGTCACCATCACCGGACATATCAGCAAGTGAAGTATCGGCACCCGCCATGGCTTTTTCAATGACATCTTTAAGCTTGCTTTCTTCGACCAGTACGGCCTCGGTGTTTGCTCCTACATGAAACTTGATTTCATCCAGCGCTGTCAGGTTGGTGGGATCAGAGACAGCGACAAACAGCCGATTACCCCGTTTGTAAAGAGGCAGGGCGCGATGTTTGCGCACCAGTTTTTCATCCACCAGTTTGGTGATTTCAGCTTCCAGCTCGATAGACCCGATATCAAATACAGGGATGCCAAATTCCTCTGAGGCCACTGTGGCAATGACTTTCCCGTCCAGCAGCTTTTTTTCCACCAGATAGCTGACCAGTGGCGATTTTTTTTTGTCGCTTTCCTTCTGAGCCTTCAGGGCGTCTGCTTCAGCAAGGTGGCCGCCGTCAACCAGTCTGCGGGCCAGTCCATTGAGTGTCATTTGTGCATTTGGTGTGGACATCAACTTTTTACTATTTGGATTGGTGTGAATGTGTTCATGTTTCGGTCAGCTGTAGTCCTGGATATTGCGTTGTGTGCGTGTCCGGTACGTCAGACACGGTTCCTGTCAGGTAATACGTATTTATTAATCAAATAGTTGCAGGAGAAAAAATGAATCATTTTTTCGCACTGGTTTTGCCGTGGATAAGGTTTAAAAAGGTAGTGCCCGTTCTTAATTAATGTTGTTGATGCCATGTTTCCAATTGACGGACTTGTTTTGCATATTTTTAGCGAGGCCGCTACCGTGTAGCATATAAATAGCAGGCTTGATAAATTCATGTCAAATCAATATGTTGTACAGGCACCCATTATGGAGGCCTCCTCTAGAGGCCGTCACCCCAAACTACTATACTGTAGCGGCAGGCGTTGGGGAAAATTTAGATGATGACAGCTTTAGCTAAACATCAAGGTTCAGCCTGGGCTCGGGTTATGCCTGGCATCAAGCTTGACACGTACCAGACGAAGCTTGAGAGGCTGTGTCGGTATCCTTGTTGCTTACGCTGTTCGATTGATTTTTATTGGGTGTAAAGGTGATGGTGGCCTGTTTTTCTGGCCGTTGCCGGTGACTCTTGTCCAAACCTTTGCCACACTACCGCCCTATGCAAATTATCCGCAATCTTCAAAACCTGAAACCTTGTCACCATGGTTGCGTTGCCACCATCGGCAACTTCGATGGCGTACACCTGGGTCATCAGGCTGTGCTTGGTCAGTTGGCGGAAAAAGCTGACGAGCTTAATTTGCCGCTTACCGTTGTCACTTTTGAGCCTCAGCCCCAGGAGGTTTTTCGTCCCGGACAAGCCCCCCCCCGTTTGACCCGCTTCCGGGAAAAAGTGCAGGTTTTGCGGCGTTACGCAGTGGAGCGTGTGCTGGTTTTGCACTTCAACAAGCGATTTTCCAAACAGTCTCCCGATGAGTTTATTCAACGTTTGTTAGTGGATGGCCTGGGTGTGAAATATCTGGTGATCGGTGATGACTTTCGTTTTGGCAAAGACCGTGCAGGTGATTTTGCCATGTTGCAGGCAGCAGGCAGGCAACAGGGTTTTGAGGTCGTGAACATGCATACTTTTGCACTGGATGGTGAACGGGTGAGTAGTACACGGGTGCGGACAGCGCTGGATAAGGGGGATCTTAATGCGGCAGAAAAGTTGCTGGGACGACGATATCGCATGAGCGGGCGAGTGGCTCACGGTGATAAAAAAGGTCGCGCCATTGGCTTCCCCACTGCCAATATTCACTTGCATCGTATTACCACGCCGTTACGCGGGGTGTTTGCAGTGGAGTTGTTTGGTGTTACAGGTGAGCCGTTGTCCGGGGTGGCCAATCTGGGTGCCCGGCCAACAGTGGGGGGGGTGCGCACGTTGCTGGAGGTGCATTTGTTTGATTTTGACGGCGATATTTATGGCCATCATGTGCATGTGGATTTTTTACTGAAGCTGCGAGATGAGCAGCGTTTTGGTTCGCTTGATGCGTTAACGGCACAAATTTCGCGGGATGCCGGGCAGGCGCGGGCGTTTTTCGCGCGGCCATAGAGGGTGTGTTGACAGGCTTATTCCTGTTTATGATCCGGGGGTTCCTTGTATTGGTCCCTGTCGCCTTCCGGGAAGGGGTAGCGGTATTTGCCATAACGGATAAGCAGTGCGGACCCGGCCAGTATCAGGATGGCGGTGGCGACGGCAATGACTTCCCAGCTGTCGATGTTTTTAATGTCCAGTGCCAGATAACGAGCGAGAGCCACAATGGCAATGTACAGTGGCATGCGCACCGGTAATTTGCCGGAGTCCAGGTACACAGCCACCATGGCGACGACTTCAAGGTAAATGAACAGCAGTAAAAGGTCGGCCAGGGTGACTTTCGCTTCGGCCACCATGCGGAGGATTTCCTGGGCTCCCGCAATGAGGGTGGCGATGGTAATAATGGCCAGCCCGGCGTATTCGATGAGTTTAAGCAGGCGTCGGCTTGCTTTGTAGGTTTTACTTGTCATTAGGGGTAGATTAGCACGGAAATGTGAACAAGATATGACCATGCGGGGTTTCATCAGTGTTTGCTAGCCGCCGACCATGGTGAGCGGGTAAAATACCCCGATTTGGTGGTTTTCTTTGTGAGCCTGCCTGATTCAACCTTCATTCTACTGAGAGATGCCTTAACGTGAGCGAGTCGAACGACTACAAATCTACCCTGAACCTGCCTCAAACTGATTTTCCCATGCGCGGTAATCTGGCCAAACGCGAGCCGGATATGCTGAAAAAATGGGAGGCAACAGGCCTGTATCAAAAACTGCGTGCGAGGGGAAAGGGCCGGGAAACGTTTATTCTGCATGATGGCCCACCCTATGCCAATGGCGATATTCATATCGGCCATGCGGTGAACAAGGTGCTGAAAGATATCATTGTTAAATCCAAAACCCTCAGTGGTTTTGATGCGCCTTATGTGCCGGGCTGGGATTGTCATGGTCTGCCCATTGAACTCAATGTGGAAAAAAAGATTGGCAAGGCCGGAGTAAAAGTCGATGCTGCTACTTTTCGTGAGGCCTGTCGCACGTACGCGCAAAAACAGGTAGATGGCCAGCGTGAGGATTTCAAACGCCTGGGTATTTTCGGTGATTGGGATAATCCGTATTTGACCATGGATTTTCAATTTGAGGCGGATATTATTCGCACGCTTGGGAGAATCATCGATGCGGGGCATTTGCACAAAGGCTCCAAGCCGGTACATTGGTGTACTGATTGCGGTTCGGCGCTGGCCGAAGCGGAAGTGGAATACGAAGACAAAACCTCGTTGGCGATTGATGTGCGTTTTGCGTTGCTGGATGAGTTGGCGCTGTTTGCGCGTGTTCATCATGTCGAAGACAGTGACGGCAAAAAACACACAGGCGAGGGTCCTCTTTCTGTCGTTATCTGGACAACGACGCCATGGACATTGCCGGCCAATCAAGGGGTTGCAGTGAATCCGGAGCTGGATTATGTCGTGGTGCAAACGGAAGGTGAGCAAGGGCCGGAGCGTTTGATTCTCGCCGAGGCTTTGCTGAAAGATGCCATGGGGCGTTGGAGTCGCAGTGATTATCGTGTGATTGCCTATTGTCGTGGTGCTGATCTTGAAGGCCTGAAGTTGGGGCATCCTTTTTACGCACGCGAAGTGCCGGTGATTCTGGGGGATCATGTTACCACTGAATCCGGTACTGGCTGCGTGCATACCGCGCCCGGTCATGGTCAGGAGGATTTTGTGGTGGGTATGAAGTATCACCTGCCAGTGGAAAATCCCGTGGGTGGCAACGGCGTGTTTTTACCGGAGACAGAATTATTTGCCGGTCAGCACGTCATGAAAGCCAACCCGCAAGTGGTCGAGGTATTGAAAGCCAGAGGCACGCTGGTGCATGAGGAAGCATTGCGTCACAGCTATCCGCATTGCTGGCGGCATAAAACACCGATCATCTTCCGTGCTACACCGCAATGGTTTATCAGCATGACTAAAAATGGCTTGCGTGATGCGGCGATGAAAGAAATTGAAAAAACAAACTGGATGCCCGACTGGGGCAAGGCGCGCATTGAAGGCATGGTTACCAATCGCCCGGACTGGTGTATCTCCCGCCAGCGTACCTGGGGGGTGCCGATCCCGTTATTTGTGCATGAGCAAACAGGCAAGTTGCATCCCGATACGCAAACATTGATTGAGCAGGTCGCGTTGCGAGTGGAAGAAAAAGGCATTGATGCCTGGTTTCAGTTAGACGCAAAAGAATTGTTGGGCGATGCGGCGGATGAATATCAAAAAGTCAGCGACACGCTGGATGTGTGGTTTGATTCCGGGGTGTCTCATGCCAGCGTGCTGGATCGGCGCGATGATTTGGCACGTCCGGCGGATTTGTATCTGGAGGGTTCGGATCAACACCGCGGCTGGTTTCAGTCATCCTTGCTCACCTCGGTGGCGATTACCGGTAAGGCACCGTTCCGGTCCGTACTGACTCATGGTTTTACCATTGACACCAAAGGGTTGAAAATGTCCAAGTCCATGGGTAATGCGATTGCGCCGCAAAAGGTGGTGAATAATCTGGGTGCGGATATTTTGCGTCTGTGGATTGCAGGTGTGGATTATCGCAATGAGATGACGGTTTCCGACGAAAACTTTAAACGCACTGCCGATGCCTATCGCCGTATCCGCAATACTGCGCGTTTCTTGCTGGCGAACCTGGAGGGGTTTGATCCAGCCAGGCACAGCGTGGCAGCGAATGAAATGCTGGCACTGGATCGTTGGGTTGTAGCGAATGCTGCCAAACTGCAAATAGATATTCGCGAAGCCTGTGACAGTTATGATTTTCATCATGTTTATCAAAAAATGCATCATTTCTGTAATGGTGATCTGGGCAGTTTTTATCTGGACGTGATTAAAGACCGCCAGTACACCACACAGGCGGACAGTTTGGCGCGGCGCTCCTGTCAGACCGCTATGTATCATATTATCGAAGGCATGGTGCGCTGGTTTGCACCCATCCTGAGTTTTACCGCAGAAGAGCTTTGGCCATTTATTCCGGGCAAGCGTAGTGAATCCGTTTTTCTGGAACAGTGGTACACGTTCCCTGACATTGCCGATAGCAGCATGGATCTGGATTTTTGGCAGCAGATACTGGAAGTGCGTGAGGCTGTGAGTAAAGAACTGGAAACCCTGCGTGTTGCTGGTGACATTGGCTCATCATTGGCAGCAGAAGTGGATTTATATTGCGGAGGCGACATTTATGATCGTTTGACGAGTCTGGGTGATGAATTGCGTTTTGTATTGATCACATCGTATGCGCATGTTTATCGCAAAGAGGAACGTAACGCTGAAAAAACCGATGGTGTTGCGCATGCCACACTTGAAAACGGTGACGAGCTTTATATCGCAGTATCACCTTCGGCACATGCCAAATGTACCCGTTGCTGGCACCATCGCGAAGATGTGGGCACGAATAATGCGCACCCCGAACTGTGTGGTCGTTGTGTTGATAATGTAGAGGGTTCCGGCGAACAACGCCGGTTTGCCTGAGCATTGAATATGTCGAGTTCAAACAATATGTTGAAATGGTTATGGTTGTCCGCGTTAGTGGCGGCGCTGGATTTGGCCACAAAGGCCGTTGCATCACACTATCTGGTGTTATATCAACCGGTGCCGGTATTCCCCGGGTTTAATTGGACGCTGGCGCATAACTCCGGTGCAGCGTTCAGTTTTCTTGCGTCTGAGTCGGGTTGGCAGCGCTGGTTTTTCAGTGTAATTGCGCTGGTGGTGAGTATCGGCATTACTATCTGGATTAAACGCCTGAAACCGACGGAAACCTGGCTGGCGGTGGCGCTGGCTCTGGTGCTGGGGGGGGCTGTTGGTAATTTGTGGGATCGTGTGACACTGGGTTATGTCGTGGACTTTATCGACGTGTATTATCAGCAGTCACATTGGCCTGCGTTTAATATTGCTGACTCGGCAATCTCTGTGGGTGCCGTGTTGTTGATCATCGACAGCTTTCGCGGTGAACGTGACACCACTAAAGATGGCGGTGTTAAAAAAACAAAGACAAAAAACGGAGAGTGATGTGACGGATGAAGTCGCTATTTATCACGGTAGTGGCGTGTCCATGCACTTCACTATTTCTTTAGAAGACGGCACTGTAGCCGAGACCACGCAGGGCGATGATCCGCTGTATTTTGTAATGGGTGATGAAACGTTGGTGGAAGGCCTGGAGCTGGCCTTGTTTGGTCTGAAGGCGGGCGATAAACAAAGTCTGAAAATTGGTCCTGAAACGGCCTATGGCTACCCCGACCCTGACAATGTGCAATCGATGGATCGCACTGATTTCCCGGAAGACATGATGTTGGAACAGGGGATGATTGTGAGTTTTGCATTGCCGGATGGTGAAGAATACCCGGGAATGATTACCGACGTGAGTGATGAGCGGGTGACGGTGGATTTCAATCATCCTTTGTCGGGACACGAAATTTTGTTTGAAGTGGAAATACTGGAAGTAACGGGAGGTGAAGAACCTCCAGCGATGCAGTAATAATCATCTGGTCGATGTATTGGATTAATCAGTCCGCGCTTATTTTTTGACATGAGCATGCCATTCCTGCGAAAGCCGAAATCCAGAAACCCGTTTGTTTAAAAAAGAGAAGGTGAGATGCAAATTTTATTAGCAAATCCGCGCGGCTTTTGTGCCGGTGTCAATCGTGCCATTGAAATTGTAGAGCGTGCGCTGGATTTATTTGGTGCGCCGATCTACGTACGTCATGAAGTCGTGCATAACCGTTTTGTTGTGGATGGTTTGCGTGACAAGGGCGCTGTTTTTGTCGATGAGCTTGAACATGTGCCGGATAATGGCACAGTGATTTTTAGTGCGCACGGTGTTTCACAGGCTGTACGCAAAGAGGCAACAGAACGTAAGCTGAAAATTTTTGATGCAACTTGCCCGCTGGTGACCAAAGTACACATGGAAGTTGTACGTCATGAAAAGGCATTGGAAGAGGTTGTGTTGATCGGCCATGCCGGACACCCTGAAGTCGAAGGTACTTTGGGGCAGTACATGGGACAGGGCATGTATCTGGTGGAGTCTCCCGAAGATGTGGCAATGCTGGAAGTGAACAATGTCGATGCACTGGCCTATGTGACCCAGACGACCTTGTCGATGGATGATACCCGGCAGGTAATTGATGCCTTGCGTACACGTTTTCCGAAAATCCGTGGCCCTAAAAAAGATGACATATGTTATGCCACACAAAACCGTCAGGATGCGGTAAAGGATTTGGCAGTACGTTGTGAGTTGGTGCTCGTGGTGGGTTCTGCCAACAGTTCCAACTCCAATCGTCTGCGTGAACTGGCAGAACGTTTGGGTGCCAGTGCCTATTTAATTGATGATGCGGCACAGATTCAGGACGAATGGTTATCTGTGTTGGATGAAAAGAGCAATATTGGTGTTACCGCAGGAGCTTCCGCGCCGGATGTGCTGGTGCGTGATGTTATTGAACATTTACAAACACTCACTGGTGCGAAGGTAGTGGAGTCTGATGGGCAGGTGGAAAATGTGGTGTTTTCATTACCGGGAGCACTGTCCCGGTAGAAAGGCAACCTTGTCATCACGGTTGACCGATAGTAATACACCGCAGGCGGGCGTTGAGATTGTGAACCCCAACGCCATCATCGCCGAGGCGGGGTTCACAAGCGTGCTTAAAGTGATCTCTTGACACTTTATACGGTTATCTTCCTGTTTTTCAGTTTCCCTCTTGCCAGTAGATTTCCTGTATCGGGTTGGGGTTGCTCATCCCCTCGCATTCGGTGCCGACGCAGTTGATTATTTCGACCTTACCGCTACTGCTGTTTTCCCGAAACATAACAGTGGGGGCTGGTGGTATGCCTGGGCGCTTTATGGGCGTGAGGCGATCATTTAATGTCAAAGCGTCGCCAATATCACCTTCAGTGCGCGTGCGTATGGGTGCGGCATCAAACAGACTGACGCGATAGAGGCGGCCTGTACCGGGAGGGGGTCCACAATTGCCTGGTTCGACTTGCGCCGGAGGCGTGTACGTTGTGAAGAAAACTTCGCCATTAAGGGTGATGGAAGGAGCCAGCACTTTTTCACCACTGCCATTGCCGAGAGTGATATACCATCCAGTGGCGGAGGCTAAAGTGTTGATGTCATCCTTGTTGGTGACCAGGCTGTCAGTGGCATCGAATAAATTGCCGTTGTTGCCGTCGCTGATGGGTGTAATGGTGACATCTTCGGGAATGGGACCGATTACGTAAGGATCACGCAGTGAATAAAAACGGTCGTTTACACGTTCAGCAGCGGTACCATCATCATTCAGCGGGTTTAACGGGTGTGCCCGGTAGCCGGATCCGATATTAATGGAAATATAGGGGGTTGCACCACGGCGCTGGGTGATGACTATATCCGGTGGGTAATAGAAGCGACGGTTGTCGGCCTCGGTCGTGCCGCTGAGGCTGGCCAGCAATACACCTGTACTGGATTCGAGTGCGGAGCGCAGGTCAATACGAAAGATTTGTCCACGCATATCGCCTACATACAAACGATCTGTGTGACCGTCGCGGTTGCTGTCCATCAGACGTACATCAGAGGGGATGCTGTGGGTCATTTTTTTCAGTTCCAGATCGGCCCCACTGTCTTTTGGTCCTGCCCACCACAGGCGTTCGCCGGTCTCAGCGTCTACGATGAAAATGGCGCGGCCGATAGTATCGTCGTCAGTATTCGGTGAATGGTTATCTTGCGCCAGATCATAGCCCCCACCAAAAATCAGCACTTTTCTTGTGTTGCTACCGTCCTTTATGGAGGTCAAGATGGGTTTGGACCAGCTTTGCCCCAGCTCCTCAAAGCCCGGTGTGCCATTTTTGCCACCCCGGATAACCCATTTTAGCGTGGGTGCAGTGCGGTCGGTGACATCGAGTGCGTAGTAGTTGTTGCCCCCCCGGCGCATACCGACATAAACGTAAACGTGATCCCCTTCACTGGCTTCAATGGTGGAATCCCTGTCTTTGTCTTCGACCCAGACCGAGACGTTGCCATCCAGGCCGTAAACCATGGAGCCCGCGTTACTGACCAGTTTTGGCAGGTTGGGCAGTAGCTCTTTGGGAATGAAGGCAAACAGTTCTTTACCGCCCTCCGCAGTACCTTCTTTTTGGGGCGAGGCATCGAGGGCATGCAGAAAGCCATCATTGGTGGCGACAAACAGAGTCAGGTCGGCATTCTCCGCATTATCACCGCCGTAGGTGACCAGTGCTGGCTGTGAGTGCAATGGGGCACCGATTTTGGCACTGCGGATGGTGTCGAGTATGCGGGTAAACTCGGCATCGGTTTTTTCGCTATCCTTATCTTTATCTTTATCCTTATCCTTATCCTTATCCTTATCAGAATCATCCTTATCAGAGACACCGATGCCAAGCATTTTCGCCGTTAGGTTGCTACTGTCGATATTTTTCAATGCATTATTGAATTTACTGATTTCAGGCGTATCGGGAATCAGACCTGTTGCATCATCGTAGTTACCTGTATAGGTGTACAGGTTACGGTCAGCTGGGTCCGGTAAGCGGCTGTTAGCACCACCGATAACGATTTCAGCGCCATCATCGGTATCAGACCAAAAGCTGCGTGACTCTTCCAGAAACATGCCGTTTGCGTTAACAACAGGGCGTGGGGGAGTAGCTGCATCAACGAGTTGATAGTCATCATTGAGTTGGTAGGGTTTGACATTACCACTCCATTTGGGCGCGGCGGCGGGTTCAAACAGTGTGTAGTACAGCCTGTTGATGTGCGCAATATCATTAAAGGTATTGGCGGCTAACGCTGGCGGGGAGAAACTGTCGTTGGCGTTAGTGATGACGCTGAGGATGGAGGTGAATGCGTCTTCCAGTTTTTCTTTGTTATTGGCAACAACGTAGGTTCCGCCGCCTTTGGTAGCTGTTTGTTGTAACAGCGTTTGATCTGAGAGAAAACCGATAGTGTAGGTTTGTACTGTTGGTGCATCGGCTGTTTCTGCGGTATTCAAATATTCGGCGACATCGTCCAGACAACGACCGTCACCAGGATTGGGGTTAGCGGCGAGGCCTGCGTTAGGTGGGCCATCACAATCTCTAACGTTGAGAAGTTCTTTTATGTTTTCATCAGCCTCGTTGTCTTGCCATGGGCCACCATCGGTGAGCAAAATGGTGTAGTTTTTCTGACATTCGGAGTCGCTGATGGGGCTGATGTAATTGCCGCTGCTATCGGCTACACCTGCAATGTTGGCGTTATCAACAGTACGGGCTCCATAGTCAACACGTTTTCCTTTCCAGAAAAGTGCGGCTTCGTAGAGTGTCTCGGATAAGGGTGTGGTACCGTCGGCACTGAGTTTTCTGGATGCGCGGATAATCTCTTCCCGGGTGCTGTTGTTCAGTTCCTGCATGGGGGAGATAAAATAACCGCCACGACCATCGCGAGAGAAGCGCATCAAGGCGACATTTATTCCCTGGTAAAAAGGGTTTTCCATCAGGCTTTCAAACACATCTTGCAGAATTTCCAGGCGGGATTGTTGCCCTGTTTCGGATGGGGGTTTCTCATTGATATCTCCAGCCATACTACTGGAGGAGTCCAGGATAAACAGTACATTGGGATTCGTGCGGACCAAGCCGCCAGGGCCGACAAGTACCTCGATGTCCTCGGCCAGTACGGGGTGACCGGCAGCTAATACATACAGCATGCCAGTGCATAATGCGAAGAAATGGCGTTTAATTTTTGTTTTCATTTTGCGTGCCCGTGGTTATGTGCTTCGGCAGGAAGTTCCTCGTTGCAGTGCAACGATTTTCCAGTTTTTTCTGTTAATTGTTATTGCGTATCATGTTCAGAGTTTCGACATTGTGTTTAACACGCGGTAACCCTGGATGTTGACGCTACGAATAGCACCAACTTGGGCGCTGCCTTGAATCTCGAAGGTGCGTGCCGCAAAACCAAGACTGCTGTTTGGCGTATAGATATCAGGATTATCGGGGTTGTATCTGTGCAGGCTGGTGCTGGTGATGGTGATGGTGGTGCCATCGATGACGACTGTCCGGTCGCGATTGACAGCGGCATCGTCGCTGCGATCATTTTTCACTGCTCCGTAGGGGTCAGCGAGTTCCGCAAGGTACGCTTCACGTATCGCTGATTCAGCCTGCTGGAAAGTGGTGGCGGCGATTTGTGAGTTAGAGGCCATTTTTTCTTCCATGATTGAGCCATCCAGGCTGCTGACACCGACGAGAGTCAGTACCAGCAGGATGAGCAGGCTTATTACCAGTACGGCACCGTGCTGCTGTTGCCGGATTTTTATGTTGTGTGATGTGTGCATATCATGATCCTGATTTTACAAATTATTGCGCAGGGTTATCGTGGTTGTAATCTCCCGACGCAGGAGGCGATCATTGGGAGTGAAAGAGTCCGCATCCAGCAAGGCGTAAGAGTTGGTATCAATGGCGGAACGTACGGGCTCGCGACTGATAAAACGCATGCCGATACGCACGCTGACTACGTTGGCCATGTTGCCAACCTGGTCCGCACGCACATAGTGGTTGGCGGAACGCGGGTCGTTATCGGTGTTTTCACCGTAGAGGATTTGCAGACTTTCCACGTTGTCTACCAAGGGTTGTGCATTGCCAATGTTGCCTCGGCACATTAGGCGGTTATTGCTAATGAAATAATGATTAACAGCAACAAGGCCGGGAGTGTCTTGGTCGAGGCAATCTGTATCGGACCTATAAGTCAGGGTAATCTGGTCGTTATTATCAGCGCCGCCATCGGCTGTTCTGGAGCGAGGGTCGTCCGCAGCAGTGGGAATATCAGCTGTGGGAGCGACTACATTGATGAACGCTGGCTGCGGCGCAGCAATGGAATTGGCCAAGGTACCATTAAAACCAGCCATGCGAATATCCCGGGTCAGCAATTCCATGGCGATGCGCATATTTTCCTGCACAAAGCCCATATTGCGCTGCAATCGGCTGGACTCTTTGTTGGCCTGGCTGATTTGCAGAACGCCCGCCAGCATCACCAGGCCAATGGTGATGGCTATCATGATTTCGATTAACGTGAAACCGTGTTGTTGGTGCTTGGATTCGGGTTTTTTCATATTGGTGCCCCCAGGTTCAGGGTACGACGATCAATCGTATGGTTTGTGGCGTGACCTCGCCATCTGTGGGGCTGAGTTCATTCCAGCTCACTGTCACAGTATGTGGCGAGCCGGGTAAACACGGGGCATCGTTGCAGGTCACGCTGGCTGTGCCGCCAGGTAACAGGTTGGTTACCCCGCTTTTCTGGACATCGGCATCGGCGGTGCCGCAGCCCCATACCCAGGCATCGAAGGTCGCCATTTCAGGGGCGGTGCATTCGACGGCGGCACTGGTGCTGGTGTTACCGCAAAGTCTTTCGGGGGCGGCACAATTTGCAGCATTGACCACGATGTTGCTATAAGCGTTGGCATCGACGCCCGCAAGGTTGGCGCGCATGCGTTCTACGATATCGCTTGCCAGCAAAGTTGCTTTGCTGCGTGTCTCGGAACTCATATTGGCGCGTAAGCCATTGATTTGCAGTCCGGCCAGGCCCAGCAGGCCGACGGACACGATGACGATGGTGACCAGGATTTCGATGAGAGTGAAACCAGTATGTGTTTTATGCGCTTTGTGGCAGGCCGTTTGTACTAACATGTGAGATTGTTCCTGTTGTCCTCAAAGCGCACCCGCCCTGTCCGGGAGATGACCAGGGCGCTGGCATGGTCGTTGCCCCGGGAATCACAGTAAGTGATTGTGCCGTTAAGGCTGGCAAGTAATCCATTAGGGCTGAAGGAAATGCTGTCGTTGGTGTTGCCGCCGCCGGAAATAGTGACGTTGCCTTGTATGGGACCATGCACACGAAGAATATCTTCACCTGCATCGCGGATGTTGTCATTGTTGGCGTCAGAGAAAATGATCCAGCCCTGTGTCCAGTCGCTTGTATTGCCGTCCACAACGCAATTATTGCCATCAGGGCTTTTGCAGATGGTGACACGTATCCGTCGTGAAATTGCACTGTTACGGGCAAGTTGCAAGGCAGTAGCCAGTTCATTAATGGCGGCGGTCTGGCGATTATTTTGAATATACGACTGGAAACTGGGGACGCCAACGGAGAGCACAATGGCGGCAATAGCCATCGTGGCAATAACTTCAACTAGCGAGAATCCGTTCCCTTTGCTCATGGGCCGAAGTATACGGATTTTTCTCCGAAGGGCGAGAGGCTTGGTGACGAGTGGTATTTATTGGCCGACAGGTGGACTAACTAAAAGAAGCTGGTCAACAAGTGATCTAACAGAAAAGCTAAAGGCTGGATAAATAATATCCAATTTTTAAATGGGGACTCGGATAATAAGCTTTTACTGTAATTATGTTTTGTTACTACCAGCAAACGTCTACCATGCCGGTACCGGAAATGCCTTGTTGTCCAGTATGAGTCAGTGTCAGATTAGCACATTCGGTATCGTTGGCCTGGCCGCCAACGGGTGTAGCGGTGAGGGTAAAAGTTGAAGCGGTCAGGTCGGCAGCAGGTGTAAGGGTTAAATTGTATTTCCTTTCGCCGGATGGTAACGGGAACGGGTCAGTGCAGAGGTTATCATCATAGGCATTGGTGGTGGTAAAACAACGCTCCATTGTCTGGGCAGCGCTTAACAACGAGGTTTTACCATCCGATCTTCCTGCTTTTATGACTGAGTTTTGGTAGGCAGGTAAAGCAATAGAAGCAAGAATGCCAACAATGGCGATAGTAATCAGCAGTTCAACGAGGGTGAACCCTTGTATGGATGCGGGTTGATGTCGGGTGTGTTGTGTGGGCTGAATAAACATATTTTTACCTTGTGCTGTTTGTATGCATCTCTCGTGTCAGACGACGAGTATCGCTGTAGCATCGTTTAACTTCAATATCTGTATTCCCTGAATCAGACAGGGGCACAGTCTCCGACGGCGGGCAACGGGCTACCGATGAGTCGCGGGCGTCCGGTGGAACGGATTTGCACCTGGCGACCAAAGGCTTCCCCCCGGTCATCGCAGATGGCAAAAATGGCAGCAGTGCTGGTACCGTCGCCGTTGTAGGTGAAGGTATTGAGGGCACCAGCAGTCAGTATCGTGGCTGTACCGCCGATGGCCTGACTCACCTTGATGAGCGTGTCGGTTGCAGCAGCAAATTGATTTGCGTCGGCGTCACCTGCGCCATTCACAAAAACAATCCAGCCCGATGTCCACGCATTGCCAGCACCAAGGCAGACAGGAGCGGCGGCATTGGGGTAGGCGCTGCTGCATAATACGACACTGGTACCACGTTTCACCGCTTCACTGCGGGCAATGTTGATGTCGGTCACCAGACTGTTGGTTTGTGTTGCCAGCCGGTTATTGGCAATGGTGGTCTGGAAACTTGGCACTGCTATCGTCAGCAAAATGGCGGCAATGGCCATAGTGATGATCAATTCAAGTAATGTGAAGCCGGTTTGTCCACCAGGCGATGCCTGCCTGGTGGAATAACGGATCATGGGTGTATTGCTCATTTGCTCTACTCCCGTTTACTTGATTTGACGCCAGGACTGACGGCCAGGAAGGAGCCCAAAGGCCTTGCCGCGTGCGGTATCGGTGTCATTGGTGGTGTCCGTATAGTTAATGTTAGAGCCCCGGCGGCTGTCGTTCAGGATGGCAGGTGCGCCAGTGGGGGCACCGCCTTCGATGCGACGACCGCTGCCTGGCGTGTCAGTATTGTTATAGGAAACCTGATCGGCATCATCGAAAATACCGTCACCGTTGAGGTCGAAGGGGGAGTCATCCAGGCGGCTGCCATCGTAGGCATCCACTTGCATGAACCAGCCGGAACCATCCGGGTTACACTCATCGCCACTGGGGATCAGGGTGACGAACAGCACGGTACCACCCAGCAGTATCGGGCGATAAATAACGCGCTCACCGGGATCCGGCAGCTTCATGTACCAGCCCTTTTCACTGCCCAGGGCTTTGTCGGTAGTGACGCGAATGTCGCAGGCACCTGCTGTACCATCAAGGTTGGTGCAGGACGTGTTCACGAATGTTTGCACTTCCTGTTCCAGAAGTGCAGAGGCAGGCGTGCCGGTGATGGGATTACCGTCGTCAATGATGCCGTAGAAGGCCTGCTCCTGTGAACCTGTGGTGGTGTTGTCCGCACCTTCCAGATATTTACCTGTGCCGAAGTACACCATCAGGTCTATGCCATTAGCCGCAAAGCCGATATTGGCCTTGGCTGTAATGGGCTGCGGGGTGCCTCCGGAATCCATGGCCACGAACAGCGGCGCAGGTCCGCTGGCTGTGTTGTATGCGACTTTCCAATTGCCGGCAGATGGGTCTTTGAGGTCAAATTTCCACATGTTGCCCAGTAGATCACCTGCGTACACATAGTCAGAGATGTAGTCGCCATCGACATCTACGGGTGTCACGGTGGCCAGGCCATTGGGGCTGGCGGGGCTGCCTGCCTCAGTGTTGATTTTGCGAATTACCGAGCCATCCGCGATATCCACGATGTACAGCACGGCATGGCCAGTGGGGCTGCGAGCACCATCGTTCTCGGTATTGTTGTAACCATTACCGAAGATGGCTGCCCACTTGCCGTTATGCAAACGCACAATGGCGGGTTTGCTGTAGGTGTAGCCCAAGGCGAACTCTGTCCCGGCATCATCGGCAACACCATCATTTTGGTCGGAAAATTCCCACAGGACTTTGGTGTTATCCATGCTGCCCGGGTTGGTGATGTCCAGAGCGTAAATGGCCTGACCGCCACGATTGAGGCCACCGACCAGTACTGTTTTCCAACTGCCTCCGAAAAAAACATCGGCAACGCTGGGGGAGCCATCCACATAAAATTTGTGGCTGTAAGAGGGGGAGGTCAGGGCACTGAGGCGCGGGAAGACCTCATTGGGAATGTAGGCGAGCAGCTCTTTACCCATGTTGTTGCCACTGATTTCTGCGTTGAAGCCATGCAGCATGCCGTCGTTGCCACCGACATAGACCATGGGTACACGCGGGGTGGTTTGGAAGGTGTTGAAAAAGTCTGAATAAGGCGCACTGTTTTCCGGCGCACCACTGCCCCAGTTATCCGGGTAACGTGCCTGCGGGTTGTCCACATAAATTGGGCTGGAGTTGACCATGTCACCGAGAATGTGCGTGTTGCCATTCTCATCAACGCGGTTACGGAAGCCGGGAAGGCCGGTAACGCCGCGCAGGAATTTTACGCGGCTGCGGCCAAAACCGTCGTAGTTGCCATTGGCGTTTTCGTCCAGCCGGTTTTGCTGATTGGAGGTGAGGTCATCCCATGTGAAGTCCAGTCCTCCGCCCGCTGCCGTACCACCATTGTGGGTGAAAAATTTACGGGAGTTTGGAGGAGGGAGCTGAGCTTCTGCCGACCAGATGGGGGTGGGAATAATTGCGCCGATGGCACCGGCATTCGGGTCGTTATTAATTGCATAGGATTTGAGGTCACCCGTCCAGGTACCGGTGTTGAACGTGGAGCGGATCAGGGTGGTATCTGAATTGATCTGACCGCTGGTGAGGGCTGCGGAGCTGGCGGATACGCCGCTGCGGGCGATGATTTCGTTGAAGGCGCTGGCCAGCTGATTGCTGAGAGCCAGCGCATTGGTGACCAGGAAGTAGTTGTCCGGGTTGCCATCGCCGTCTTCGTCCCATTCAGAGGCAAGATCGGGCAGGTCGTTGGCGGTGGCGCTGTCTTCCTGGAAACCGCCCCACTTGGCGGCATACCACAGTGGGTCTTTGAGGAATGTGGTGCTTGTACCTGAGGACTGAGGTGTAAAAATGCGTGTGGCTGTTGTTGGTAAGTCCACTCCAGCAATGTTGGGAGTATCCAGGAAATAGTCTACCTGTTGGTTGCCACCAGTATTGCGAACTTCCAGGTAGGTGCCATCGGCGGTGGTGCCGGAGATGACGTAACCCATGTGCATGACGATACAGCCGGAGGAGTATTCGATATCCATGTTGATGGTGACTGTGCCATTGTTGTTGACCGTGTACTCGTATACTGCGATAGCATCCATATCATGGTCGGCAGCTTGTTCTACGTCTTCAAAGTTGATGCGGAATCTGCCAAAGGTGGGCGTGAGGGACTCCACATAAAAGTCCACAATGGTGTTGGTGAGTTGAAAATCGCCCGGGGCTCGGCTGATTGGGGGAAGAACCCAACAGTCAGCAGCCACAGATTTGGCAAACGGCACCAAGGTGATGGTACTGTTGCCTACAGGGATTTCAATGTTGGGCAATGGTGAGGCCAGAGCCACCGAAAAGGTATCAATTTTTTGCTCACCGTCGGCTGGATTGATGTCGTTGATGGTGCCGAAATAGCCGATGCTGGCAGAATAATAACTCCCCTGCTTGGTGGGTTCTTCCGGCGCCAAACCGCGAGCGTTGCTCAAGGTAGTCACCATTTTGCTAGTGGGGGCACCATCGGCAATCGCACCAACTTGACCAATGAAGTGGTTGCCAGCGACGTTAGGTTCGTTACTGCTGATAGTGTCAGCCAAAGCGGATACGTCCAGGCTACTGACATCGCCAGTGAAACTGCCAAAGAAGCTGCCTGGCAACTGATCCGAATCATAGGAGGGATTGATGTCTGAGATCACAATCTGGAATGGTTTGGAGCAGGAAGAGAAGCCGCCGTTGCCGGTATCATAGGGGTCGATCCAGTTTGGCAGAGGCAGGCCCAGGTCAGCGTCATCGTTGCCGGAGCTGGCTATGTTGAATGCCGAGGTAGGTGATGTCTTGCCAGCAAAATAACGCATGCCTTCGTACATCATTTCAGCAATTGGGTTACCCCAATCAGTAAATTCACCCTCATTCATGGGGCGGTTAACAATCCACGCACCAGGCGAGCCAGGCTCATAGCTGTTGTCTCCGTAGCGGAAATTAGCGATTCTCAAGCGATCCATGGAACCAATCACACCGATAGTCGAGGTGTAGGTGCCATCATTGGCATTGATTTCATCGGTGATAGAAGCAATGTTTTTACGCAATACGCCACCTGACGTGTTTCTCTCATAGGAGCCAGTGAGCAGGCCGAAGTACATGCTGTCGTTTTCACCGTAACTTTGCAGCAGACCAACAGGTTTGCTGTTACCGTTGGGGTAGGTCTGACAGTTAGCTTCCAAAAAACCAGAGACACAAACACGGACGCGGACTACGTAGTCGGTGATACGGGAAGTACCCTGGTTGCAGGTTGTGCCGCTGTTGACACAGGAGGCTCCTGCTACTGGACGTTCTTTGGAAAGCCATTCCCAGACACGGAAATCACTGTCGTTCAATACCCGGAGCAGAGGGTCATCGTTTTCGCTGACCAGGGTTGTGTTGGCAAACAAGTGACGATGGCCGGCAACAGGCAGGTTTAATGGCGAATACTCACGAATATCAAAACCGCTGGTGGCGATATCCGTGTACTCCTTGCCCCAGCTATGAGCATCCTGTGGAATATAGGAACGTTCCAGCACGGTTTCTGAACGGGTGTCTGTGGAACGGGTACCACCGTAAAAAACCTTGCGCAGGGCATCGATGCGTGAGGTGGTGAGGTAATTCAGGAAATCACCGGACCATTCACTGCCACCGGAGCACTTTTTGTTGGCTGTGATGGCACTGGGCTCAAAACGGTTGTTGCCAGTGCTGTAGACGTAACAGATATTGGAGCCAAAATAGCCATAGTAGTCAATGATATCCGGTTTGTAATTGGTGTCCAGTATGCCGTCACCATTGAGATCAGAGGCATCGTTGTAGGCTTCGTAATACAGCTTGTGGTCACGGCCCATGGTCATCAAAGTGAGCGGCGGGGCGGATTGCGCGGCAAACAGGGGGTTGTCGGACAGATTCAGAGGTGCTGCCTGACTGGTGCTGGCAATCAGCAGCAGGCTTGTTGCCAGCATGTTGAAGGCAACCGCGACAGGGGGAAGCATACGTAGCGTTTTCATAGGCATATCCTCGTTAATCACTTCAGGTCATTTCTGGAGTATAAGGTTTCAATCATGGCCTCAGCGGTGGTGGTGCTACCCACGCCCATGGCTGTAATACGATACAAGTGGGGGCGGAGTGTGGTATCTCCAGGATCGAGGCTATATCCCTGATCTACACGGCTGTGGAATTCCACAATGAAATGCGGGTCAGCAGCAGGTGTGCTGTTGGATGTGCTACTGGGAAAGATAAAGGCGCGAGCATTAGTTTGCCACCAGCCAAAGGTTTCTGCCGTCATGCTGGCGTACTCATTCAATGTGATAATATCGCAGGGAGGACTGCTGCAAGTAGTACCATCGGGGTCTCTCAGGGTGTTCGTGTCTGCACTTTTTACCCAGTCTTCACCCCCTCGTATGGCACTTTCCGCAGCCTGGAAAGCCATGCCTTTATCGCGCACATTGCTGGACATACGCTCCTGCATAATGGTGGATTGCATGCCGGACAGCCCAAGCAGAGTGAGTACTATCAGCAGCATCAGGCTGACAATGAGTGATGCGCCAGTCTGGCGCTTGCGTGTGACCGACAGCATGCATGTTGTCAGGTTGGTGAATGGAGACATGCGAAGCCCTTTGTGAATATCAGTGTGGTTCATTACGGATTCCGGTTACGTATACTGATGGTGTTGCTGAAAGTGCGGCGCAGGCGACCGTCGCCACCGACTGCCACGTTGCTGGCTATGCTGCGGGCAGTGAGCGTAATGCGCACGCTGCGCACCTCGTCCATATTGAGTCCAGCTGCATCGGCGGGTACATAGCGCATATTGTCGAGGTTGTTAAGTCGTTGGCCATATTCGATTTGCATGTCTTCAATGCCTTCCACCAGCGTCTCATTGACACCACCTTCGGTACGGATCAGTGAAGGTTCATTACTGTCAGGATCGGCGGCGATAGAGTAAGTGGTCTGACGTACCGGAAATACCATCGTTTCGGTGTCATAATTGAAACTCAGGCTGTCTGTAAGATTACCCGGTGAGCCGCTTATGGCGTGTTCAATGGGGTCAGCAGGGCCGAGAGGCGTCGCGTTGGTGACCTGGAAAATATCGCCCATGACGCAATTGGTGATCAACATGATATCGTCCGGTTGTATTCCGTTGCCGTTGACCACAGGGATATCGTTGCTCAAATTCCCGATGGCGGCACTGATGGCGAATCCGTTATTTCGGGCTCCGTTGATGGTGATGCTGTCAGAAGTATTAAGGCCGTCATTATTTGTGCCTGCGATACCGTCGTTGGCAAGCAAATTCTGATAGCCTGCGCCGGCAGTGTTAAGGTTGTCAGTGATTTTGATATCCTGACTGCGACAGCCCCAGAAAGCCGCCATGCGCAGCTCTTCTGCCAAAATGCGCATAGCTGTGCGGCCATTTTCCTGAATGAGGGACAGGGATTCCTGCACCTGGAAACTTCGTTTGTTGGCCTGAAAAATCTGCAATACCCCGGCCATTAATATCAGGCTGATCACTGTGGCGACCAGAATTTCGATGAGCGTCAGGCCGGTTTGCTGTGAGTGCGTCGTGTGTGTCATTTTCATGAGCATGATGTCGTGTTTGTAAAATCGGGGTTATCGGGCGTTTTAGGGGCGGTTGTAAAGCACTTGCCCGGTAACAGAAAAACAGGTCATGTCGTTCGGGTCTGCCGGGTTACAGTTGGTACCGGTGGCACCCGTACGCATGTCGTCCCACATAACGGTGACAGTGAAGGGTGCGTTGGCACCGTTACCCACGATGACACCACGGCCGGAGGGGAGGGCGGTCGCCAGACGGTCTGCCCATTCGAAGGCATCATTGACAGCCAATGTGGCCGGGTCGCAACCGGTGTCAATGCATCCCGGGTCTGTCAGTGAACCTCCTCCTGTGTCGATACTGTCGTAGTCACCATTTTCGATACCCACGGGATTGGCACGCATGCGATCCAGAATATCGTAAGCAAGGAGTGTGGCCTGGGTGCGTTGGTAAGCATTATTGTTATGCTTCAGGCTGCTGGCTTGCAGACCGGCGAGCCCCAGCAAGCCAATGGCTAATACCACGAGGGTAACCAGCACTTCGATCAGTGTGAAGCCACGCATTGTTGTCTGTTTGTTTTGGTTCATATCGCTTTTGCTCGTGCGAGTGTTTGCAAAATGTTGTACAAATTTTAATCGCTGAAGGACCGTTCGGTAGCCGTTTTATCGACCATTGATCCGGAATATGTAGCCGCTGGTCAAAATTTCGACAAACCTGGGGTTTAGGGTCGCGCAAGTCGAGAGGGGTGGTTGTAACCTATTGTAATAAAAGGTTTATTTGTTGTGCGTTCGGAGGCGGGTGCGGTAGCACCCAGGGAAATTCAGGAGAGTATTCAGGGTAAAAACAGGCCTTTCGAGATGAGCGGACTGTATGGCCTGACTAACGGTAGGTACGGCCTGGGCTGTTTTTGTGAGCTCAGGGGTCAGCTGGAAGATTCGAGCGGTGCTGGTGTCGCTACCGTTTGCACTGTTTGCGCGGTACGTTGCGCACGTCGTTTGTCGATGACATTTTTACCCGCAATGAGCAGCCCCAAAGCCAAAAAAGCACCGGGCGGCAGAATGGCCAGCAGGAATCCCCGATAGTCGTCGAGCAGGGTGATGGTGAGCCATTGGGTGCCTTCGCCAAACATTAACTCGGCCTGGGCGAACAGGGTGCCGTGGCCGAGGATTTCCCGCAATGCGCCGAGCAATAACAGTACCGCAGTAAAGCCGATTCCCATACTCAGCCCATCCAGCAGTGATCGCCCTACAGGATTTTTGGAGGCGAAAGATTCCGCGCGGGCGATGATCACGCAATTGGTGACGATCAGCGGAATAAAAATGCCCAGCACTAAATACAGGTCGTAAAGAAAAGCCTGCATCAGCAGTTCCACGGCGGTGACGAAGGAGGCGATAACCAGTACGAAGCAGGGAATACGCAGTTCCGGGCGCACCAGGTTACGAATCAGTGATACGGTGACGTTGGAACCGGCCATCACCAGTGTCGTCGCGATACCAAGCCCCAGTGCGTTGACCACGGTGCCGGAAACCGCCAGCAACGGGCAGAGGCCAAGCAACTGCACCAGTGCGGCGTTGTTGTTCCACAAACCTTCTTTGAGGATCTCGGTGTTGTCGTTACTCATGGCGAACCTCTTCCGGGGTAATTTCATCATGTACTTTTACAGGTGAAAGGGACAGCGTTTTGAACAGCTGATCCCGGTTTTGTTCGTAGAATTTTAGCGCGTTGTATACGGCCTTGACGATGGCCCGTGGTGTAATGGTGGCCCCGGTGAACTGGTCGAACTGGCCGCCGTCGCGGCGCACTGCCCAGCCTTTGTCTTGCGGGTTGCCGAGTGAGTGGCCGTTAAAACCGAATATCCAGTCCGAGCGCTTTTCTTCGATGCCGTCGCCTAGCCCGGGTGTTTCACGATGGCTGAGAACACGCACGCCCAGTACGGTGCCGTCAAAAGTGATGCCCACCAGTATTTTGATCGGGCCGACGTAACCATCCGGGGCAACGGGAGTGATAGCCAGCGCCACTGGTTGACCGTTTTTGCGCGCACGGAATACCGCTACAGGGTCTTTTGTACCCAGTTGTTGTGGATCAGTGACAGTGATCATGTCATGGAAAATATCGTTATCATGCAGTTCCGGTTTAATGACTGCGTGAAGATTACGCAGCATGAACTGGCGTTCAGATTCGGCGATACGTTCTTCGGTGCCAGTGAAAATCAGCGCTACCAGCCCGGTACCCACCAGAGCAAACAGGCCCAGCAGAATGGCACTGCGACTCATGTATTTGCCTAACATCAGGTGCTGCCTCCGTCACCGGATTTAGACGATGGTTTTTCATAATTTTTTTGATAACCAAAGACCCGTGGCTGGGTGTAATAATCGATGGTGGGTGCTGCCATGTTCATCAGCAATACGGCGAAAGCCACACCATCAGGGTAACTGCCCCAGGTGCGAATCACATAAATCAGTATGCCGATGCCGATGCCGTAAAAAATACGACCCCGTGGTGTGGTGCTGGCGCTGACCGGGTCAGTGGCAATGAAAAAGGCCGCCAGCAGGGTGGCACCACCAAACAGGTGAAACATGGGCGATGCATAGGTATCCGGGTCCAGCATGAAAAAGAAGAACGAAATTACAAACAGGCTGCCCATTAAGGCCAGTGGAATATGCCAGGTGATGATGCGTTTGTAGATCAACCATACGCCACCCAGCAGAATCCAGTTGCCCACCCATTCCCAGCCGACGCCGCCAAAATCACCAAAGATGGCATTGCCATGTACAATTTCGCTGACGGTGATATTCAACCCCAGTTCGGTTTTTACCGTATCCAGTGGCGTGGCCATGCTCAGTGCATCGATGCTGAGCAAATAAGGGAAGCTGCCAGTAAAAATAATCTTCAGCGTATCCAGAAAACCTATTTGTAGTTGGTTGACAATATTGGGCGGCACCCATTGAGTCATTTCCAGCGGGAAGGAAATCAGCAGCATCACATAACCCACCATGGCCGGATTGAACGGGTTATAACCCAGTCCGCCGTACAACTGTTTGGCAACAATAATGGCAAAGGCGGTACCCATCACCGTGATCCACCAGGGCGAAAAAGGCGGAAGACAAAAAGCCAGTAATATTGCTGTGAGCACAGCACTGCCATCGGTAAGAAAGGGTGCGATGGGACGTTGACGAATGCGCAACATCAGTGCTTCGGCGCACAGCGCTGTACCCACGGCGATCAGAATGTTGATGCACAGACCCCAGCCAAAAAACCAGGTGTAAGCAATGATTGCCGGTACCAGCGCGAGACATACGCGCGCCATCATGCCGGTGATATGGACACCGGAATGAATGTGTGGTGATGATGGCGTATCAAGATTCATGGCGTGTTGTCCTGCAAGGGATTCTGTTGGACATCCTGTTTGCTGGTGATGCCGTTATTTACTTCTGTGCGACGGGCATCGGCTTCACTGATTTTCTGTTGTTGTTCTGTCGTTAAGTCCTGCGTGTTTTTGGGTTTGATGCTGTTGCTCTCACGTTTTGTTTTGGCACGTTCCATTGCCGCCTGGATGGCCGCTTTTTTGGCCGCGTCTTCTTTGTTGGCAGCATTACCGGCAGGTTTGAGTGCGGCGCGTTTTTTCTTATGTCGCTCCTGTTTTTCACGTTTTTCACGTTCCAGTCTTTGCTCACGAAACTGATGGCGCTCACGGGCGATATCGGCCAGGGCTTTTTCGTGTTGCTGCGCCCATATCTCTGTTTTGGCATAGCGAAAATAATGCACCAGTGGAATCTGGCTGGGGCAGACATAATCGCAGCAGCCGCATTCGATGCAGTCGAACAAGTGATAATCCTGTACTTTGTCAAAATCCTTGGCGTGTGCGTACCAGTATAATTGTTGTGGCAGTAAATCAATGGGGCAGGCAGTTGCGCAGTTACCACAGCGGATGCAGGGCATAGCATGTTTGTCGCGTGAAGGCAGCGGTACATCGCCGATGGTGGAATTGACCAGAATACAGTTAGTGGTTTTGGTAACGGGTGCTGTTACGTCGTGCAGGGCGGTGCCCATCATGGGGCCGCCCAGAATAACCCGGCTCAAGGTATTGCGATTGCCACCACATTCTTCAATAAGGTCAATGACGGGTGTGCCGATGAGCACTTCCAGATTACGTGCGTGGGCGACGCTGCCGGCAATAGTCACATAACGGGAAATAAGCGGCTCAGCACATTCGATGGCACGGTAAACCGCATAGGCGGTGCCAACATTATGGCAGACTATGCCGATATCCAATGGTAATCCACCGGCAGGCACTTCTTTGCCAGTGAGCACCTGGATCAGTTGTTTTTCACCGCCGGTAGGATATACCGTGGGCACCTGAATGACATCGATAAAATCGGCACCGGTGTTGCGCACCTGTTCCTGCAAGGCGCGAAATGCAGCGGGCTTGTTGTTTTCGATGCCGATAATGCAGCGTTTGGCTTGCAGGGCATAACGCATAATGCGCAGGCCGGCGATCACTTCCAGCGCGCGCTCGCGCAACAGCATTTCATCACAGGTGATATAGGGTTCGCATTCTGCGCCATTGAGGATCAGTGTATCCACCACATGATCACCGGCATTGAGTTTGATATGCGCAGGAAAGCCCGCCCCCCCCATGCCGACGATACCGGCATCACGAATATGCTCACGTATTTTTTCCGGTGGCAGCTCGTGGTAGTTGGCGATAGGGTGTCTGTCAGTGTGCCAGCGTTCTTCGCCATCCGTGTCGATGATGATGCAGGGTGCATCCAGATGAGAGGGATGTGATACCGGATGTTTGGCAATGGCGACCACGGTGCCGGAGCTGGAGGCATGTACCGGCGCACTGATGGTACTGCCGGGGCGGGCAATCAACTGGCCTTTTAATACTTTGTCGCCCACGGTGACGATGGCCTCGGCGGGCGCACCAATATGTTGCTGTAAAGGCAATACCAATTGTTTGGGCAGACGTGCCATTTGCACTGGCTGCGTCATAGCATCTTTTTTGTGTTCTTTAAGTTGAACACCGCCGTGGAATTGAAACAGGCGTCGCATCACGCTGTTTTCTCCTGTTTGTTGTCTGTTTCTTCCGGTTCTTCCGGGAATGACCATTTCCAGTTAGTGCTGTCAGTATCGACGGGCACCATCTCGATACAATCCACCGGGCAGGGTGGCAGGCACAGATCACAGCCCGTGCATTCGGAGGCGATTACCGTATGCATTTGTTTGGCTGCTCCGAGAATGGCATCCACCGGGCAGGCTTGAATGCACAGGGTGCAGCCGATGCAGATTTTTTCATCGATAACGGCCACCGTTTTGACATTTTCCGCAACCCCGTTTTCTGCATTCAGTGGTTTGGGATCACGCCCCAGCAGGTCTGCCAGTGCGATGATGGTGGTTTCTCCACCGGGAGGGCACTGATTAATGTCTGCCTCGCCGTTGGCAATGGCCTGCGCATAGGGCCGACAACCGGGGTAAGTACACTGACCGCATTGTGTCTGTGGCAGCAGTGCATCGATTTTATCCACCATGGGATCGCTTTTGACTTTGAAGCGGATTGCCGCATAACCCAGCAACAGCCCGAACAGGGCTGCCAGAATACTTAAAGCGATGATGGCGGATAACATGGGTTTTTAATCAGCCTTTTACCAGGCCGGAAAATCCCATGAAGGCCATGGACATGAGTCCGGCCGTAATCAATGCAATGGCTGCCCCGCGAAAGGCCTCGGGCACATCAGCGACGTTGATGCGTTCACGCATTGCCGCAAACAAAATCAGTACCAGTGAAAAACCCACCGAAGCACCAAAGCCATAAACGGCGGATTGTAAAAAACCATGCTGTTGTTGCACATTTAACAATGCAACACCCAGTACCGCACAGTTGGTGGTGATAAGCGGTAAAAAAATGCCCAGCACCTGATACAGCAGCGGGCTGGTTTTGTGTACGACCATTTCGGTAAATTGCACCACCACGGCAATGACCAGAATAAAGGTAATGGTGCGCAGGTATTCCAGGTCCAGCGGTGCCAGTAAATATTCATTGACCAGATAACTGGCAACTGAGGAAAGGGTGAGTACGAAGGTGGTGGCCAACGCCATGCCAGTGGCGGTTTCCAGTTTGCGCGATACCCCCATGAATGGACACAGGCCAAGAAATTTGACCAATACAAAGTTGTTGACCAACACAGTGCTGACAAGAATGAGAGCGTATTCGGTCATGGGTTTCGGGGGATGGTTTGTGACATGGTGTGAGAGGGTTATTGTATTTCCTGTTGACGCAAGGGGTTAATTCAGCCGTCGAGCGGCGAGCAAAACTTACACTACCCTCCATACAGCAACAAGGATTGTTAGGTAATAACGATAGATAGGCGGAGTATATACCGGTGGCGTTCAGGATGGCGGATTTTCATTCCCCGTAACAGGGAAGTTTCGTGAAAAGCGAAAAGTCTGAATTACCTTATATTTTGATCAGTTTTTTCGCGGCAGGTGAAAGTACTGCAGGAGGCGTATTTCAGGAGTCGGGTTTTTGGCTTCATCGCACCTCCAGCAAGTGCTCGTTTAAACTGTGGGTCAAGATAGGGTTGGGTACTTGAAAGTGTTATCAAATCAACAGGTTGAATGACCTGGTTCCGGTCAATTGGGTGCCAAGACACAAAATCTTGTGTCTTGGCACCCAATTGACCAGTGATTTTTTTTAGAGCAGGGTGTTTGAGTTCTTAATTCACATTTTACTCTGCAACCATGGGTGTTTTGACTTCTTCGTAGTTGTTTGGGAGAACAGGAGTGTAGTTGTCCATTGCTTTTTTCCGAATCAGCACGCTTTCATGGATTTTGGCATTCTCCGGTATGGTTCGTGTCACTGTCGGCCATAATCGCCACAAACCTGTGCGCGAATTATGCAGTTTACCCAGAGGATCCGGTTGTATGTGTTTTTTCCAGTTTTTATTGAGTCGTAATCCGTTTATTTCTGCAACGGTTAACATCCACATCAAAGCAATGTTGGAAAGACCACGTTGTTCGTATGATCCTCCCACGTCCGAATGAACTCCCGCAAACCAGACCTGTTCAATTGTCTGGTTTGGTGTCCGATTGCTTTCATCCCATAAACTGACGGGGAATTTTTTGCGTTTTTCATCAATGGCGATAGCGTGGTAAGAGTGTGTCACATCGGGATTGAGTCGGGCATTGAAAAACTTTTTGCCATAAAAAAGTCCAAGAGAGGCCACCGTATCCCAGACCCCTATAAAGTGAGGTTTACATTCATGGCTGTAAGTTGCTTTAAATCCCGCAGCAATATCGTCATTACCATGGGTATTGTAGATTCTGCTTGCATAGGGAATCAGGTTTTTGCTGCCCTTTTGCAGAATTCCTACTTTATGGAGCATGCCGGCCAAAGCGCGTACGGTAAATGCACCACGACTGAAACCAAATAAAAATAACCGGTCCCCAGGTTCATATCTGTTCATAAGGTATTCATAAGCATCTTCGATGTTTGCTTGCAAACCGTAGCCGAAAGCATTGCCCATAATGATTCCGATTTTCTTTCCCAGAGTGTGACCTAAAACACTGAAGGTTCCGACCCCCGGATCGTAGTAAGCCATTTGATGGGTATCACGAATAATTGGTGCATACATAGCCACAACATTAGTATTGTTTTTTCCGTATTCATTGCCTGTTCCATCACAGCAAATGACGATATTTTTTCCCATGATCATTTATCTCCTTTGCCTACAGCGTTTTGATGTACTCAATAAACTCCAGTTTATTGACATCATTTAAATCGGTGCCGTAGTCATGGCCCTGATTCGAATTGCCAGGCAGGGCTGTATCGAATTTGCTGGTGAGTGGCCCATCGTTAATGCTGAACCCGACATGGACGGGGTCCAGTTCACCACTCCCAACATGAAACTGGCGAATGCGATCATCAGGTTTTTTCAACAGTTCCCAGAGGCTGGGTACAGAACCGTTATGCAGGAACGGGGCGGAGGCCCAAATGCCATTCAGGGGACGAGCCTTGTAACCTGGCGAAACTGTGCTGCTCTTCTTTTTTGCCTGAAGAAATTCGCCCAGGTCTTTTTTAAGCGCATCGGGTTCCACTATTTTAGGTAATTCCTGAAACAGAATGTTGACAATCACATTGCCAACCAGTTCGCTCGGAGGGGCTTGCGGTCCAAATGCAGGAATGCCAGGTAACGGAAGCTTCGGCTGCCCTTCCAGAATGCCTGTTTTAGAGGTGCCGCCGGTACTGTTTTCCACCATGACTGGGTCGGTGCCAATCTTTTTTAGCGGGATAATTTTAGCGGTGATCTGACGTTCGGGGTCTTTTCGGTTGATGACTTCATGGCAGCCTAAACACAGCTTGTTGTAATGTTCTTTGCCACGTCCGGCTTTTTTCTGGTCGATAGCGGGTAAAAGGGTTTCAGGCCATACCGGAGACCAGAGTGTGACCAGTATATCTTCCAGACGCTTCAGGTTTTCAAGATTGATGTGATGGCGGTACTGTAATTTCCCTGATGATCCGTCAGCAGCTTGCTCGACATGCACACCACCAAATACACCCACCACCTCACCGGCATTACGCACATAGGGTCCGACACCTGCGTTGACAGCCGCTCCATTCCACTGCACAACATCATGCTGCGGTGTATCCCATAATACAGGGTAGGATACAGGGGCGTTGACTGGATTGACGTTATCCGGTTCATTGATTGCAGTCACCACGACTTCGTTGAAGATGTTGCCGAAAGCATCAAGACGACCATAGCCATTAGGATGCGGAGGACGATTGCGCTCAACCCGCGCATTGAAATCGGCGGATACTTTTGTCATCTGATCCTTCAGTTCCTTTGTTTTATCCGGATTGTGACTACCATCAAAATAATTATTAGCCAAACGCTTGAACTTGTTGTCATCATTCAATGTTGCTTGTAGCGCTTCTGCGATTTCTGTGATGAAACGATCAAAATCAGCACGGGCTGGGCCACCCTCCACAATAAATTGCTTGCCCTGATAGTCAATTTGACCGGTATGACAGGCCGCACAAGTAACACCAAGATACGATTTTTTCGACTTCGGATCTTCCTCCTTGAGGAATCCAATAGGAAGACCGTCCGGGTTCCACTTATCATCTTTTTTCGTGCTATAGATAAAGCCTAGGCGTTCCATATTTTTGTCGGAACCAAAACGCTCCTCATTAGCAGCTTGTTCCAACACGCGAAACCAATCATAAGGAATCAGCAAAGAACCCTGTCCGGTGTACCACCATTCGTTACGGGTTTCGTCATTCCAGTTTTGATCCAGATACGCCACGCCATAATCAGAATCAGCCGCATTATCGCCACTCACTACCAGCTCGTCATTGACTGCTGAGCTTTTTGAGGGATCGTTGCTTGTTTCTGTACAGGATGTGATGAATATACCAGTGGTAAACACCGCAGCAAACAACACAATTATTTTTTTCATAAGTTCATCCTTTCTACTTATTAAAATTCTATTTTTGACCAGCATACTTCAGAGATTCGTTCAGGCAACAAATCATTAACAATCATTCGAAGTTTATTTCGCCCGGTGCGTTTGAGATGCGATATATACGGCCCTTCGCAAGCGATTGATGCCTCCCAACGGCTGATGTTCTACCAAAGAATGCCACGGGGAGTAACTCAGCTTTTCGCAGTGCTCGATGGCGGCTGGAGAATCAATATCTTTCCGGGGCGCGGGAATGGTAATTTTTGCGACTTTAATAAAAGGAAATTTTTCCTCATCCCAAACCGTAGAGGCATTTTCAATATTCAGGTTTTCTTCATTTTTTCCACGCACCTGGACCATGAAATCAAAACACACATCTTCGTCTTCATTCATTCTTTTTGTCGTGGCTTCGCGGAGATAATTATCCGACGGATTTTCCGGAAGCACTTGTGCCTGCTTGCCATCACAGGGTAATACAGAAAATTTCATGACATGATCCGGGCCGAACAAGAACGGTGCCGCACCAAAATATTGGACCTCAAAAGGATTGGCAACCGGTGTCTGTGTGATTTGCGTAACAAGCTGAGCAGTCCGCTGAATTCTTTGCGCTTCTTCTGTTGTCGCATTTTCCGGTGGTTTAAAAAATGGCCGCAAATCTTCATTGTTCTCCAAAAGAATTTCGTTAAGCCGCAAATAATCTGCTACGTTGGCGAAGGCGAAGGCTGGTTCGGTAATCATCAGAAAATCCTGATGGTGTGCCCCCTTATCGTCAAGCAACACACTGCCCCCGACATCCATTACCTTGATCGCCAGACCACGGCTTTGATTTCTTTCACCGTTGACATCAGGGCCCAGTTGTCCCACAGCATTGGAAAGCCGTATCCATGCATCGTAGGTCTTGCCTGGCATCGTAAATAATCCGATCTGGAGATCCCTGGCAATGTCAGCATTCACTTCAAATATTGCTTTCACACATCCGTGTGATTTAGGATGTACACCACGCAGACATTGTGCTGGTGCGGGATAACGTTTGTTAAGTAACTTGACTGTAATCTCGGCGATTTCATTGATTTGTCCGGTTTCTTCGGCCGGGATATTTTCAAAAGAGTTTGCAGGTGGGCTTGTTATACTCTGGCTTGTGGATTGGCCACCCACGCTGCATTGAATAGCGCCAATACCAGGCAGGCTTTCATTCTCATTTTTATCAACGTTTCTCCAGTGAACACTTCCATCAGGGTTCACGAAGTAACAGGCCTGGCCTGTTGTCGAGTCAGCAAAAATGAACCTACGGTTTTCGCTGTAAATGTCCCAACGTGAATATTCCGGTGCCCAGCGAGCCCACACGCCATTTTCCTGAATGGCCCAAAGTCTTCCATCTCCGCCAACGCTGATTATCGTCGCGTGAATGCCCGGAAAGCTTTTATTCTCATTTTTATCAACGTTTCTCCAGTGAACACTTCCGTCAGGATTCACGAAGTAACATGCCTGGCCTGTTGTCGGGTCAGCAAAAATGAACTTACGGTTTTCTCTGTAAATGTCCCAGCGTGAATGTTCCGGTGCCCAGCGAGTCCAGGTGCCATTTTCCTGAATGGCCCAAAGTCTTCCATCTCCGCCAACGCTGATTATCGTTGCGTTAATACCTGGAAATTTTTGTTCTCATTTTTATCAACGTTTCTCCAGTGAACACTTCCATCAGGGTTCACGAAGTAACATGCCTGGCCTGTTGTCGGGTCAGCAAAAATGAACTTACGGTTTTCGCTGTAAATGTCCCAGCGTGAATACTCCGGTGCCCAGCGCGCCCAAACACTATTTTTTTGAATGGCCCACATCCTGTTTTTATTCATTATCAATCTCCTTCCCTGGAGTTTTGGGTATTCCTGAAGAATATCCTTGGAAGCTAAAATACACCTTGTATACAGGTAATAAATGTAACGAAATGCTGCCGCCCGCGAGGGTAACGTTATAAACTTTGCAAGTCTATAGCGCTTTTTGAAAATTCATGGAAATTTCTTAATTGGTCAGATCCACTCTCGAATGTTCTGTTTACAACCGATGAGATCGCTTGATACGGTAAGCATTGATGAAGTTGAATTTATTGCATTCTTCATTTGCAATGCAATGAGCGACTCGAAAAAATGACAAGATAGTCACGTTACACTGGTGAAGACCAATGTTCGGAAATATTCAATTTCTGGCAGATAAACAGCAGTATAACGATCCAATTTTTTTGGTAAGCGGGATTAATGATAATGACTGTCCGTGAGCACATAAACATATCGCGTGAACAGGGTGAAATACTTTTCATGGGTCGTATTCATCGACGCATAAATTCAGTCCGCCGAGCCCGGACTTATTTAACCCGCATACCCGGCTGCGCGCCCTCGTCGGGTTCCAATATCCATAAATCCTCACCGCCCGGCCCGGCAGCCAGCACCATGCCTTCGGAAATACCGAAGCGCATTTTTCGTGGTGCGAGGTTGGCCACCATGACGGTGAGTTTACCTTCGAGGTCTTCCGGTGCGTAGGCGCTTTTGATACCCGCGAACACATTGCGGGTTTCGCTGCCCAGGTCGAGAGTTAATCGCAACAGCTTGTCCGCACCTTCGACGTGTTCGGCTTTGGCAATACGTGCGATGCGCAGATCAATTTTGGCAAAGTCGTCAAATTGGATGGTGTCGGCAATGGGGTCCATGTTGTCTGTCTCTTTTTTGACGGGTTTGACGGGTTGTTTGGCTGCCAGGTTTTTTTGCGCATCAGTCAGTACCGCATCGATTTTTTCTTGCTCAACGCGGGTCATCAATGGTTTGAATTTTTTGATGGGGTGAGCTGTCAGTGGTTCAATGCAACTGTTCCAGTTCAGTGTCCCGATGTTCAAAAAGGTTTCGGCTTTTTCCGCCATCACAGGCAACACCGGTTTGAGATAAGTCATCAGCACGCGAAACAAATTAACGCCGGTAGAGTATATTGCTTGTGCCTGCGTGCTGGTGGTCTCGTCTTTGGCTAATACCCAGGGCTTTTGTTCGTCGATGTATTGGTTGGCGAGATCGGCCAGAGCCATGATTTCGCGCATGGCATGGCTGAATTCACGACTTTCGTACAAGGTGGCAATGGTGTCACCGGCATCCACAAAGCGTTGGTATAGGGCCGGCTCACTGCATTGGGCAGAGAGTTGTCCAGCACATTTTTTACTGATAAATCCGGCGCAACGACTGGCGATGTTGACGACTTTGCCCACCAGGTCACTGTTCACCCGCGCCATGAAATCCTCGAAATTAAGATCAATATCGTCAATGCGGCTGGTGAGTTTGGCCGCAAAATAATAGCGCAGGTATTCCGGATCCAGATGATTCAGATAATGCCGTGCATTAATAAAAGTGCCGCGGGATTTGGACATCTTTTGCCCGTTAACGGTCAGAAAACCGTGCGCATAGATGGCCGTGGGGGTGCGCAGATTGGCTCCCGCCAGCACCGCAGGCCAAAACAGGGCGTGAAAGCTGATGATGTCTTTGCCGATAAAGTGATACAGCTCGGCATCACTGTCTTTGGCGAGGAAATCGTCGAAATTCAGGTCATCGCGGCGGTCACAGAGATTTTTGAAACTGGCAAAATAACCCATGGGTGCGTCCAGCCACACATAGAAATATTTACCGGGGGCACCGGGAATCTCGAAACCAAAATAGGGTGCGTCGCGGCTGATATCCCACTCGCGCAGTTCTTCGTTCAACCATTCGTCCAGTTTATTGCTGACCTCGGGTTGCAGATGCCCGGCACGGGTCCACTGGGCGAGCATGTGCTGAAAATCGGCGAGTTTGAAAAACAGGTGTTCGGATTTTTTGCGAACAGGCGTGGCACCGGACACTGCCGACACCGGATTAATCAAATCGGTCGGGTCGTAGGTGGCCCCGCAGGCCTCGCAGTTGTCGCCGTACTGGTCGTTGGTGCCGCATTTGGGGCAGGTGCCGCGCACAAAACGATCCGGCAGGAACATCTTTTTTTCCGGGTCGTAGGCCTGTTCAATCGTGCGGCTGACAATATGGCCATTTTCCTTGAGGCGGCCATAAATGGTTTCTGCCAGTTCACGATTTTCGTCGCTGTGGGTGCTGTGGTAATTGTCGAAGCCGATGTCGAAGGCGGCAAAGTCCGTACGGTGTTCCTCGCCGATGCGTGCCACCAGTTCTTCCGGCGTAATACCTTCGTTCTGCGCGCGCAGCATGATTGGGGTGCCGTGGGCGTCGTCTGCACACACGTAAATGCACTGGTGGCCGCGCATTTTCTGAAAGCGCACCCAGATATCTGTCTGAATATACTCGACCATGTGGCCCATATGGATACTGCCGTTGGCGTAAGGCAGGGCGCTGGTAACGAGGATTTTACGCGTTGGGTGATTCATTGTTTTCCGGGTTCTCAAAAAATAAAAAAGAGTAAAAAATTCAACACAAAGACGCCAGGATGCAGAGAAAGCAGAGAATTATATATTAAAAAACAAACAGATAGTTCTTTGCATTCTCTGTATGCCGATGCTTTTGCATCGAGTTTTTGATAATGGCCAGGATATTGACAGTGAACGTCACCGGACTGAAAACCCTTTAAATACTAACAGTTTATGCAAAAGGTAATATTACGGTACAGCGATAAATTGTGTAAACTCGTGTCTCTATTTTCAATCCCTTTTATTTTGCGAACAGTTGTGAACAGGAGCAGTACACATGAGTAGCGTTACCCGCGAGCAGGTTGAGTCTGCCATCAAACATTACATCGACCCTTGCCTGCAACAGGATCTGGTGAGCGCGAAGTGTATCAAAAACATCGCTATCGAGGGTGATAAAGCGACTGTGGATGTGCAGTTGGGTTTTCCCGCCAAAGGACACGAGGCGGCATTGGTAAATAAAATGAAAGAGCAAATCGTTGGTATTGACGGTATTAGTGATGCTGCGATCAATATCAGCACCAAAATTGAGGCGCATGCTGCGCAAAAAGGTGTCAAACCGATTGAAGGTGTAAAAAATATTATCGCTATTGCCTCGGGCAAGGGCGGTGTGGGCAAATCTACCACTGCGGTTAATCTGGCCCTGGCCTTGCAAACGGAAGGAGCGACTGTAGGCATTCTTGATGCCGATATTTATGGCCCTAGCCAGCCACGCATGCTGGGTGTAACGGACAAACCCGAATCCAAAGACGGCAAATCCCTGGAACCACTGATGGGTCATGGCGTACAGTCCATGTCTATAGGTTATCTCATCGAAGAGGAAACGCCGATGATCTGGCGTGGTCCCATGGTGACCCAGGCGCTGGATCAGTTACTTAATGACACAAAATGGCGGGATGTTGATTATCTGATTATCGACCTGCCGCCGGGGACGGGTGACATCCAGTTGACTCTGGCGCAAAAAGTGCCGGTCAGCGGTGCGCTGATCGTCACCACCCCTCAGGATATTGCTCTGCTGGATGCACGCAAGGCACTGAAGATGTTTGAAAAAGTGGAGGTCAGCGTGCTGGGCATTGTGGAGAATATGAGTATTCACATTTGTTCCGAGTGCGGTCACGAAGAACACATCTTTGGTCAGGGTGGCGGGCAGAGTATGTCAGAAGAGTACGACGTAGATTTCATCGGTTCGTTGCCGCTGGACCGGCAGATTCGTGAAGAAGTGGACGAGGGGCAGCCGACGGTGGTGGCTGATCCCGATGGCCGCATTACACAGATTTACCGTGAAATTGCCCGTCGTGTCTCGGCCAAACTTTCTTTGCAGGCGCGGGAGTTCAGTGCCAAATTTCCGAATATTGTGATTCAGAATAACTAATGCCCGAATCCTGCAAGCACGATCACTTGCAGGATATTAGGTAATAAAAGTCAGGTGTCGCAGAAAATAATATGGACTCAAATATCGTAATTGGTGGGCAATGCCCACCCTACAAAAAATAACCGTTCCCTCTCCCCTTTGGGGAGAGGGCCAGGGTGAGGGGGATTGCCAGTGGGTATCAAAGCAGATAAATGGATTCGTCGTATGGCGGAACAGCAGGGCATGATCGAACCCTTTGAACCGGGTCAGGTGCGCGAAGCCAACGGTGGCCGGATTATTTCCTACGGTACATCCAGTTATGGTTATGACGTGCGTTGCTCCGACGAATTCAAAATCTTCACCAATATCAATTCGGCCATTGTTGATCCCAAGGATTTTGCCGAAGAGAGTTTTGTGGATGTGAAGTCTGATGTCTGCATTATTCCCCCCAATTCTTTTGCGCTGGCGCGTACAGTGGAATATTTTCGTATTCCACGCGATACCTTGACCGTCTGTCTGGGGAAATCCACTTATGCCCGTTGCGGCATTATTGTGAATGTCACTCCGCTGGAGCCGGAGTGGGAAGGTCATGTGACCCTGGAATTTTCCAACACCACACCGTTGCCTGCAAAAATCTATGCCAATGAAGGTGTGGCGCAGATGTTGTTTTTCACGGGCGATGAAGAGTGCGAAACCTCGTACAAGGATCGTGGTGGCAAGTATCAGGGACAGACTGGCGTAACGTTGCCAAAAACATAAATTTTCCGGCATTTCATTTCACCGTAGAAGGGGGCATCCACCGTGTGGTTAGTAGACGATAACCACGAGTGAATGACAAGGTCCATTATTCCGCGAGGGCTTGTCTGAAGGAAGCCGGACGCACCAACAGCAGGCCCCATGAGGGGTTGACCTTTGATTGCCCTTGTTATGTGCAATGCTGTAACGTACAATAATGAGTACATGTACCATAAAAGGATTCGCCATAATGAAAGCCCTTAGCTATACCGCTGTCCGCTCGAACCTGGCCAAAACTATGGAAAGCATATGTGATGACCATGAACCTGTTGTTATTACCAGAAAAAATGAACGGTCGGTTGTCATGCTCTCACTTGAAGATTATGAATCCCTAGAGGAAACAGCGTACCTTCTTCGTAGTCCTA